>Ga0075116_10001147_pt1 | contig 12195 bp, 12 predicted proteins | sample AntAceMetag02UKC_FD_69786 | JGI IMG/M metagenome (GOLD analysis project Ga0075116, IMG submission 69786) | Saline lake microbial communities from Ace Lake, Antarctica- Antarctic Ace Lake Metagenome 02UKC | ecosystem: Environmental > Aquatic > Non-marine Saline and Alkaline > Saline | place...
AAAAAACACTCCGTCATCGTATTCTACTGCGTACCAAGTCCAACTTGAATCAGGAGTAAAGAATTTACATACTATTAATTTCTCGTGAACATCAATCTCATCTGTTGAGTAGAGGGCTGGAAGTTTCTTTTCTAGTTCTTTTGTTAGTAGCTTCATTTTCTTTAAAGTTAAAAATATAATTATTTTATTGTTACCTTTTCAATGATATGAAAGAAAAAGTTTGTTTTGTTATAGTCAAATTCTTTTAATTCAACCGCTATTTTATCTGGCATAGCATCCCATTCCTGGATTATCTCCCCTGTATATTCTTGCCCTGATAGTTCTAAGCTAACCCGTTGTCCTGCTTTAAAGTTTTTCATAATTGTTTTTGTTAGTAATTATTAAAGCATCTATATTGTATTACACTTTTGATCAGTTGTAAAGAGTTATACATACTCCATATTTACATATCTAAAAAATATTATATACAAAAAAGCTGACGTTAATCAGCTCTCTTGTTGTCTAGGCTTATTGTTCTCCCTATAAAGGGATGATAGTTTTATACATAATCTAATGGCATTTAGATCATGCTACTTTTAAATTGACTATTTTATAAGCAATACTAGCAACCCCTTAAATCCAGCGAATACCGCTTTTAGAAGTAAGTTTGCTAATATCCCTATTGCTCCGTAAAGTCCTGCTGTCTGTAATGCTGCATAAGTTAGCTCTTGTAAATCTGCTGATAATGCTACACCAGCAACCGTTAAGAATACTAATAAAGCTTCTCTGACTCTTGCGTTCCAAACTCCGGGGTTTTCTATTGCCCCTAATACATACTTTTTTGTTGTTCCCATAGTGTTTAATTAAGAAATGAAATAGGAGTTCCTTTAGGGAACTTTTTAACCAGCGTTGCTGGGATTTCTTTTACATCTGTCCAATCACCCCATAGCCCCATTTCTTTTCCTTTATTTAATGAGTACGGGTTCATTATCCAATATCGCTTTCCATCTTTGCCAATAGCATAAACGGCTTCTGTTCCTTTTGTTTTAACTAATCTAAGGTATTTGTGTGTCATAGGTTTAGGTTTAGGAATAGGTTTTGGCTTTGGTGCTACCTTCTTATTTGGTAGATCTGTATATGTCCAGGGATTAAATTGATGTTTCCCATTAAAATAATCTGCATAAAGTTTCTGCCATCCAGTACCAGGCTTTGCTCCTTTCTTCCATTTATCTTTTACTTTCACACCCCAACTATTAGGAGTGGCGATAAATTTACCGAAATCATCCTGTCCATACGCTCCATAAAATATACAATGACCCCAAGTCTTATCACCTTTTTGCGGTGGCTTTGGTCTTTCAGCTCCCCATCCCCTGCCATTTGATCCTATCACTCCTCCGACAACTCCTTTATTTTGCTCAATAGCCAATGCAAATAGATTCATATTGTTACTTCCTTTCAATGATCTATATTCTTTTCCCTTAAGGATCTTTGCAAGTTCGCTAATTGCTTTCGTTCTCCACTTCTTATCTTTTATAAATGCTTCTGTTGGTGTCCTTCCGTTTTGATAACTAGGAACTACTGACTCAAATACAGATCCCCAATCTGCTATTAATTTACAACCGCTTCTAATATAAGCCCCTCCACTTGATAACGCTATTTGTGAATAGATCGCTTTAGCAGAGATCGCTTCCACTTCCTTTGGTCTTAGCTTTTTAAGCTGATCAATCGTGCATCCGTGAATTTTCATCATTTCTAATGCTTGCAAAACCCACACATAATAAGACCATCCTTGCCCAACGCAACTTGAGCTTCTTCCTTGATTCTTTATATCAATGTCTACGCCTAGTATATTTCTAATATCAAATCCCTTTTTCCAATCAACTTTAGGAGATCCGAGAGCCATTTTATCAAAGACTAAATCCCTTTTATCTAAAGGATCTTTTCTCGCTCCTGTAAAATACCTTTCTTCCATAATATTTTATTAAAAATTAAAATAGTTCCTTTACTATTCCGATCACTACTGCCCCGATTACTATTTGGCTCAATATAAGCCATAATAAATCTTTATTAAGTCCAGTTTTGACTTCGTTCTTTTTAATGCTTCCTTTTACATCTCCTAATTGTACTGCGATATGCTCCTTTAGATCTCCAAATTGAGATGTAACAAATACTTTAAATTTTTGCACATCATTTGAAAGAGTATGAATATGGTTATCTCTTAGGTTTTCAATAGAAGCATTTAATCTATCTATCTTAGTGTCCATAGATGCCTTTATTCCCAAAACCATTTCTTGAGTAGCTTCTGATTTCTTGTAAGCATCTTCTGCAAGAGTTCTGATTACTTCCATTTCTTGTTTTTTCATATAAAAGATTAGAAATATTTAGAAATTGCTCCTCCTCCGACTCCTCCAGCCCCTCCAATTCCTCCGTGGTGAGTTGCTTGTTGTGGATCTCCTTCAAATCCGTCTGTCATTCCTCCTCCTCCTGCCGCTCCTGCACGCCCAGTTTCAAAAGTATCATATCCTCCTTGTCCTCCCAATCCTCCATTTACAACAAAATCTACTGTTCCAGTTAAAACTCCTGCATAAAATATTATTGCTGTTCCTCCTCCTCCACCGCCAGCTCCTCCAAAAGCAGCATCATTATAAAGATGTAATGAATGCCAAGCGGGTTCACCGCTAGTATCCATTATAAAATTTGTTAGATTTATATTCCCCCTTACTGCTAAAACTACTGCCCCACCTCCATCTCCGCCTGTTCCTGTTTCATAAATACCGCCCAATCCATCAGTATATCCTTTCCCTCCACAAAATACTGAATATAATAATCCAATATTTCCAATTAATTTACCAACATCTGTATTACCATTTTTACTATTACCATCAGTAGTCCCCCCAAAAGGAGCAACTGTTACATCATCACAACCCAAAGCAACTGCATTTAAATATGCATCTTCTAAGTCACAAGCTCCTGCACACTTTATAATACAAGGCTTGTTTTGGAACGCTGCTCTCATAGGTATTATTTGGCATTTAGCATCAACACTTATTGATGAATATTCATACACTTTATAAGTATTTAATTCTACTGCATTACTTCTCCCAACCATCTCAAAATAACCAGCCTGTTCTTGTTCATGCCATTGTGTTGTAGTTCGTGCCCACCAATATTCTCCTGTTCCATCGCTTGAATTATATATTTTTAAATAATCTGTTCCACTACCATTAGCAGCAATTTCAATTACATATTGTTCTCCATCAACTATATGTGCATCTGCATCCCATGTTAATTCATATTCTGCGAATGAAGAACTAACAGTTGTAATACTCAATGTAGCAGCAGCCAATTTAATCCCCCAAAGATCTGCTCCTTCTGCGAATGGTCCTAATCCATAACCTGTTCCCGAAGTGACCGTCTTATTAACTCTAAATAAAGTGGCAGTAAGCGTTCCTCCTGGTGCGCCTGTTTTCTCTAACCATATTTTTATCTTCGTTGCTAAATAGCTTGAGCTTGCTGTATAACTCCAAGCACATCCCTGATTACTGGCGGAAGTATATAGTGATACAGCATTAGCTCCTGTTAATACACTATCTTTTGTTTCTTCACTCCCTAAACTAACACTCATAGCTCCATCACTACCGCTCCCATAATCTCTATTAGAAACGATCCCAGTTATTCCTGATCCATCTCCTGCAAATGAATTAGCTACAACATCTCCTGTCGCTGTTATATCTCCACTTAACCATAAATCTTTCCATCTTGTACCTGTCGCTCCTAAATTTCTTGTACCATTACCATCGGCCAATAAATGCTCATCTACTGGACTATGCACTACACCATCTAAATTATTCCCGTTGCCATAAAATGTTGTATAGATAGGAGAATTATTAAACCCGAAGTTAAGCCCCGCTCTTTGATCATCTATGTCTGCATCAAAGATCTGCCCAACTCCATTGTCAACTTCCACATCTGCAATCCGATAAAATGCATCTGATCCAATCGCAGTTTGTATATCTCCATCGCTAGGTGCGGATGGCCCGACTGCTGGTGCGCCTTCTACTATTTCAAGAGTAGCGACATTGCTAGCAGTAGCATCAGGAATAACACTAGCTGAAACTCTGACTATAAGAGCATCTATCCGATCATTTCCTGATAGATTTTGAGCAATAGCGACTGTTTCTGCTGAATCAACTTTCACTCTTATATACCAGCTACGACCTGATCTGGTTGTTCTTACATAACAAACGCCCTCATCAACGATAACATTTAAGGAAGCAGGGGCATCTTCTACAACTTCTAAATCTTGACCAGTACCGGAGTCATCTCCGATCCCGTCAGATTTCATAAAGTCCTCCTCAATAGTTGTAAACTCATCGTCATTCCAGCCCTTGTTAGGACCATTTACTTTTGCAACTAATATTGACATAATTATTTAATTAAGAATTTTCTAATATATTAACCCTCCCTTGAATAGCTTGGATATCTTTTCCTAATGACGGTGATAACGATTTACTTGTAGGATCTGAAAATGAAAGTGTAACCTCTGGTTGTCCTGTATCGCTATAATTGTATTGTATAGCAACTATCCTAAAATCATCATCTATATTAAGAAGCTGACCTTTACTTATAAAAATACTGACTGTATCACCTAATCCTATTAAATAAGGATCTATTTTATCTGTATCTATTACTATGTTTGGGATTTCTCTTTCTTCTTTTACTCTATCTAAAGCATTGTCTATAAGCAAATCCAAGTCGCCTTGAGTTTTTGCTTCTGAAAAATACTGTGTCTTTTCTAAAAGAGGATCTGGGAAATACCAACGTTCTTGCATCTCTGCAAGTGTTAAACTTTCATTTTTTAATACTATCATTCTCGCAATATCACCATCTAAATAATGCGCTCCTCCTGTAAATATTCTTCCGATTTGTTGTCCTACTCCTAAACTTCCAGCCATAGCATGTTCAACCGATGTATCTGGAGCAGTTGCCACCCAATTTTTATACCCAATAGCATTTGTACCATCCCAGGTAAATGCAAATATACCCCATTCTCCTGCTATTATAGTAGGAGTTGCTAGTTGAATATCATAAATTGTTGAAGTTGTACTTAGTAAAAATCTAATAACAGCCGATCCTGCATTTGAAAAAAGCCAGGGGCTTGCAGTAGCAGTTGACCCTCCTCTACAAAATATTCCTCCGTGTAATCCATTGGCAACAGTAGTTAATCTTGCTTCAAACATAATTGTAAAAGCAGTTGCTCCGTCTAAATCATCAACCCTTGATCCTAAATCAATATATTGGGCAGAAACCCTATCAAAATTCAAAGCATATCCATCTTTGTATACAATCCAAGCAGGACTATTGATCAGAGTCCCATATCGCTCATTTCCCGAGCTATCATACAAGGTGCTTCCTGTTCCTTCATTAAATAACCATTTAGCGTATGTGACGGCATTTGAGCCTGTGAGTGATGGTGCTGTTCCGACTATCCGATTATAAATAGGAGTTCCATCGCTTAAGAAGTTGAAACTAATAATATTGTTTATATTGTTTTGGCTTTCTGAAAACCTTAGTTTAGTTGAAAGCACACTTCCCATTGTTTTTCTTACTTGAACAACATCATTCTCATCTAAATAATATTCAATATTTCCTATATCTGCTAATTTCTGGATAGCACTAGCTACATTTTCTCTATTAAATTCTAATTGTCCAGTTTCAGAAGTTGTATTTGTTCCTGCGGTTATTCCTATATCACCTCCATATTGAGTTATAATTGATAAAATACTATCACCAAAAACACCGGTATAATTGTCAGCAGTATCAGTCAGCCTCTTTTTAAGGATTGTCATTGCTGATGATACGGTTACTGTTATTGTATCTGGTTTTTGTGAGTTAAAATTCCAGCTTGAAATATATCCACTAAACACATTCGTTATTCCATCAAAGAAAATAACTCTATTATATTTCCTAAAGTTATCCATTGTAATTACCTTTTCATTAATATCTACATCAAAAGTTGCACTGCCTCCCATCTCCCAATTTTTATTAATTTGAAGATTATTGAATTCAGTTAGTATTGTTACAAGTGAACTCTTGTCCGAATTGTAGACTCTGATTTGTAGCATATTTTAAATTTCTGTATTACGCCAATAAACACCTAATAAACCATCTAAGAAACTTCCTGTATGAGTAAATCTAACTGTATTAGCTCCTGGATTTAAATAGATCCAATCTGAATCGTTTGTTAAATACTGGCTATAATCTGTTCCATCATCATATTCAATAGTTCCTTCTGCTATATCTATTTCAACATATCTACCAGTTGCGATTGTTAATCCTGTTAGCTCTATTGATTTGCCAGTTTCTACTATCTCAATTTTAGGATCTATAACTCCTGCCCCTGTTCCTGTTATTCTTAATCGTGGAGGGCTTGGGAAATTCCCTGAATTAGTTACTACTAGATCGTCAACCCATCCAGCAACTAATGTAACTGGTAATGTTATTGGTAAAGTTGAAACTGTCGCATAGTAAGATGGCGTTGTTGAAGCAGTAAATTCAGTCTGTGAATAGATATATCCATCTTCTGCCATTAGCTCTAAATTAAAAGTTCTTAAAAAAGGAACTCCAAAAATAGGTTCTATATAAACATCACTTAATACTTTTGCTCTTACTTGCCAAGATAGACCTCTTGCATCTGTCCATTTTAAATAAATAAACCCATCATTTGACTCATCTGGTAATGGTGGCAAAGCGAAAATCTGTTTTAGATTAGAAACCATAGTTTCTAAATCAGAAACGCTATTATTAAAAACAGCTATTTGACCTTTAAATAACATTAATCTTTCTTCATAAAAAGAATACTGACTTTTTACAAAGTGCCTTCCTAATCTATTTTGCTTCGTTGTTCTAACTCCCATCCTAAACTGTGGTGGTTCGCTTATTGTATACAACTTATCAGGATCAGAAGTGACATCATTAAGCGTTAATGTCTGACCTGTAGCTGGGTTATATACTTCAAATTGTAGGTAAGTTGCTGGCATATTTATTGATTTATTTGTTCCTTAAGCAAATCTGATAATTGAACAGATAATGTTTCTATATCTAGTTCACTATCAATAGTTGCATTTATAGTTATATTATTTGTGAATTCATTATTATTTACACTTCCTCCTCCTGCTCCATTTAATTCAACATCATCAAATTTACTTATGGCTTGGATTGCTCCTGTACTTAGATTCGCTCCTGCTGCCAAAGCTGCTTGTGCTGCTGCTGCTAGATCTGCATAAAGATCTATACTTTTACTAACAAAGTTCTTAGTAGCATTTAATCTAGCTTTCATATTAATCTCGTATGCATCTGTTAATACATCCCAAATATCTAATAATTTTTTCTTTTGATCTTCATATAATAATCCTTCTTGAGCTTTTAGATCTTCCAGTTTAAGAAGCTCATCATCTAATTGTTTTTCTCTTGCTAATTTACTTTCCTCTAATATTAATTTTTCTGCTCTCCATTCATCTCCGATTAATTGTATCCTATTTTTCCCTGCATCTTCTCTTGCTTTTTCTAGTTCTACTGAGAAATTCAATTCTTTATTTAACTCCTTTCCACTCGCTATTAAGTCTTTTTTAGCCTTTATCTTTTCTCTAAGTCTTGCTTTTTCTTTAGGATCATCCGAATCATTAAGTTGCTGTTGTAAGTTTTTTAATTCTCTTTCTGCTGCCGCTTGAGCAGAAGCAGCTTTTTCTGCTGCACTTTTATCATTATCAGCTATTTGATCATCTAAACTTAATATTTCCTTTTTAAGTTCTTGAACTTTCGCTATTGATGCGTCTACTGCTTTTTGTAATTCTTCATAAGACTCATAAACTAATTCGTTATTTTCTGCTGTATCTTGATAATCTTTAGTCGCTTGATCTAATCCTTCAACCGCCTCAGTTGCACCGTCAACCGATCCTTCTATATTTTCACCAAATCCCTCAGTCGCTTCTTTAGCTTCGTCAACTGATCCTTTAATGCTTCCATAATCTTCTACTGCTCCATCAGCAAGCCTGTCTGTTGATTTTAAAACATCATCAATAGCTGTGCTTATATTGTTGTGATAATCTTCAACATCATTTAACTCATCTTTGATATTTCCTAAGCTTGTTTTATATGTACTCTCCAAATCTGACAATTCAACCTCAGCATCAGAAAGAACATCAAAAACACTTCTCCATTTATTTTTTTGTAGATCTAATGAAAGTTTAGCTGAATCAGTTATCCCCCCATAAGCTTCTTCTAGTTTTTCATATAGCTTTATTTTTCCTGATATTTCAGTACCTAATTCTTTCATTGTATCAATCGTGTCTTTTGTCTGTTTATCTATTTTCTTTGAAGCCGATCCGACTGATCCTGTTACTTTGTCATCCTCCTTCTCTTCTTTTTTTACTGTTGGCTCTTTAACTGGTTTAGAAAAAATGCCTTTAAATCTATCAACAGCATTATCAACTTCTGATATTATATTTCCTAAATATTTATCTGTTCCAGCAGACTTAATAACTGCTCCTCCAATATCTGATAAAATGTTTTTTACCTGATTGACCTTCGCACTTAATCCAATAGTTTTTGATGCTATACCATCTGTTAATTCTTGAATTAAATATTGTCCATATTTATATGCGTTTATTCTAGTATCAATTATTAATTCAGCCATGCTCTTATCAACAAGTGCAATCCTTAATAATGCTTCATTAGAGAATTTAGTATAAGAAACTTCCATATTTTCTAATGCGTTTTTATTAGATTTTTTCCACTCATTAAATTTATCTATTTCATCATCTCTCCTTTGTATAAATCTAGTATATTGATCTGCTCTGCCTTGTTCTAATTGATAATTAGCTTCTGATTCTTCTTGCGCTATTTTTCTAACAAATCCTATATATGTCTTTTGTAAACCATTTGTAGTTTCAAACGCTCTGTTTAAACTATTATAAGCATCTAATGATTCATTAAGAGATGTAGTTGCTTTATTTTGGTTAATTTTTACTTGATTAGCTAGTTCTGAATATAAAGCCATTTTAGTATTAACATAACCAAGAACTTTATTAACTGCAGGCAATGTCGTTTCACCAAACTCAATAAACGCTTTATTTAAGTTATTTTTAAGTATTTGCCATTGGTTCTCCATTGTTTCATTCATTTTCTCAAAGGCTTCCTTTGCTGCTCCTTCAGCATCTGCCATATTATCTATTTGTTCCGCAAATTCTTCCGCTCCTGTTCCTCCTAATACAGCCAAAGCTTTAAAGGCTCTCATATCTAATCCAAGAGAAAAGATCGCATCTTCGTTTTGTGATAATGCTACAACTAATTCTTGCATAAATCCTTTAAATCCTTTCGCTCTTAAAGAAGCAGCACTAAATTCTATTCCCATTGCCTTTGTAGCTTCTGCAATTTGCTTAGTAGGATTAGCCATACTTAAAAACAATCTATTTAATGCAGTAGCTGTTTCATCTGTACTAATACCAGCTTTTGTAAGGGTTGCGAAAGAAGCACCAAGCTCCTCAAAACTAACACCAGCAAGAGCAGAACTATTGGCTACTTTACCAATAGCAGAAGATAATGCAGGAAAAGTAGTTTTACCTTCTCTAATTGTAGTGAAAAATACATCAGAAACTAGGGATGCCTCTGACGCTGCTAAATTGTAAGCATTTAAAACAGTAGTAATAGCATCAACCGAAGTATTTGTGTCAGTAATACCAGCCGTTGCGGCTTTCGCAGCGACCTCTAAAACTTGCATAGCTTCTGCTGAATCTGTTACTCCTGCTGATAATACTTGGTAAAGTCCTGCTCCTAAATCATCGGCACTCTTAGGAATAGCTGTTGTCATATTAAGAATAGCATCTTCAAAATCATTCATTGCATCAGTAGATTCCCCTTGAATTAAAGTGGAAACTTCTGCCATTCTAGTTTCAAATTGCGTAGCTGTTTTGATAGCTCCTCCTATAACATTTTTAACTCCTCTTAATGCAGACGTTAATACTGTGAATCCTGCTCCAACTCCGATCCCAGTTAATAAAGAACTCTTTAATTTGTCTAATGATGTCGCTGTATTTTTGGAGGTTTTATTTAAATTCCCTAATGCAGTTGTAGCAGATGTCGTTCCACCTTTAACATTCTTCAAACCAGACGACATTTTTTTGGCACTTTTATCTATTTGTGCAAAAGCTGATTCAACTTTTTTAGTTGTCTTTAAAGTATCTCCTGCGTTGAAGATTATATTATATACTACACTTCCTAATACTTGTGTTTCTGCCATAATTAGTTATTCAATGATAGAGTTTCCTGACTTACCCATTAACTGTTTTAAAACTAGATTCATGTGTGGCAATGGTTCATCTTTACCTTTAGCCATAGGCTTAAGTTCTTTTTTAAATTCAAAACCACCAGCTCTTAGTACTGTTTTAAAAAGTAGTTCTAATTCATCTGTTCTTTCATTCTCTAATTGAAATGCGAGTGATACATCTACCTCCAACGCCTTCTGCTCATCTATCCCGAGGTAATCACTTGGCCTTTTACCTGGGAACCAATGGCATACTTTAGCCATTATTCTGGCTGTTGTGGATTGGAGAAACGTTCTAAAAAATCATTGCCTTCTTCAAGGTAATTATAAATATAATCACGATCAATTCTTGGCAAAGAATCTAATGTAATTTGAGTTTTAGTTGGATTGTCTTTTACAATAACCGGCTGTTTAACCGAAGCCATTACCATAAAATCTCGTAACTCTATAACCTTTTTAATATCCTCTGGTGAAGCTTGCCCCATTTGAGCTTTCCTTGCAATAATGATTAAGTCTTTTGGGAATTTATCATTGATAATCAATTCTTCAACAAAGGGTCTTGCTACCATTACGACCAATCCGCTTTGTGGTAATTTTATTAATTTACCCACATTTAACTCTTTCCGCATTTTTCTAAATTCTGAAATTGAACTAACTTTTTCAAGTTTAGAAATGTTTTTCTGGTTGTTTTCCATACTTATTTCTAGTTAATTATTAAAAATCACTTAGGCAACATTAATTGTCGCAATTCTATTACTAGCGAGAGCATTACCCTCAATGTCATTAGCAGTTTGGATAGCAGTTCCTGCCATCTCAACGCTGAATTCTGTTTCCCCTGCTTGGTTAAGTTTTACTGATGTGATTTGAACTTTGTGCCAAGTCTTTGTAATAGTTACTGCTGTTCCTGATGTGTTTTTAGCAGTAGTTTCGGCAGAAACTTCAATAAAGGGAGGATTCGCTTCGTTGTCTGTCCCCATCGCAATCTCATTATAAGTTGGTGATGATACCAAAGTATTGTTTGTGATTGCTTGTATCACGTCAAAACTTAAACCATTTGCGGTGATAGTAAGCTCCTCTTTTAAAGAAAATTGGAATTTACCTAAAGTTTGGTCATCGCCTTTTACTTCTACTTCATCTCTAGCTACATCCGCAGAACTTTCCACGATTGCATAGATGTCGTATACAGTACCCGTTGCGACTTTTACTGAACCATTCTTCAGCCCCGCTCCGATTACATCGTAATCCATAAGCTTTTAGTTAATGATTATTTCGGCTTCTATGAGTCCTACGTCACTTGGCCTTCTAAAGGTGGCTGTTAAAGGAGTTGAACCTTTATAAATACCGAACCAGCCATATTAAGTTATAACATGAAAACTCTGAAAGTTATCTCTTTGTAGTTTAGTCTAAGCGTTTCATCTATTGTTTCACTTGATACGCCATCTCTTATCATTTTTACTTGCGCTCCTGCTGTTAATCCTAATTGTTGTAAATGCAAAAGATCAATAGCCCGATCTACTATATTATCAATATTTATGAATGACTTTTTAATATCATTATAAACTCTCACATAAACTATATTTGTAAAAAAGAAGTCCGAGATCCTTGTTTCTGGTCCTCCCTGAATAGTCACTAAAGGTTTATTCATTGTTCCTTTAACATTAAAGGCAGGAATTATGCTGTTTACTTTAGCACTAGCTCCTGCTGGATTATTGAAAGGTTTATTTGATGCAAGCATCGCAACGAAAGTTGAATCGTTTTTTAGCTTGTCGTACACTTTAGCCTTTATTTCATTTATCATATTCTTAGTGTTTTAAGATCTCCCCAAATAATTTGTTTATACATATCTACTGTTGGCTTAATTATTCTATATTTGCCTTCATTTGATGTTTCTAAAT
>Ga0075116_10001149_pt1 | contig 12184 bp, 14 predicted proteins | sample AntAceMetag02UKC_FD_69786 | JGI IMG/M metagenome (GOLD analysis project Ga0075116, IMG submission 69786) | Saline lake microbial communities from Ace Lake, Antarctica- Antarctic Ace Lake Metagenome 02UKC | ecosystem: Environmental > Aquatic > Non-marine Saline and Alkaline > Saline | place...
GCTAATTTATCACGTGATCCATTATGGGTTAAGATATTTAATGAGGGTGGTGATCTTCATACAGTCTCAGCCGCTGGTATTTATAAAATATCAGAAGACGAAGTTATTACTGATAAAAAACTGGATGATGAAGACCCTAATAAAAAGAATTACAGGTCCAATTCTAAACCAATTTCGTTTGGTTTAGCCTATGGTTTATCGGAACATGGTTTGTCATTACGTTTGGGTATTTCTAAAAATGATGCTAAGAAAATGATTGACAATTATTTTAAGAAATATCCTATGGTTCATAAATTTTTAGAAGAATCTGGTAGAAATGCTGTAATAAATAGATTTTCTACGTCGATAAGTGGTCGTCGTAGATATTATACATTGCCTGAACCAACAGATCCTACATTTAAAACAATACGTGGCTCTGTTGAAAGGCGCGGTAAGAATCATCCTATTCAGGGCTGTTTAATGGCTAACACATATATTAAAGGTGTGGGTAGTATCGGTGATTGTGTGAATAAAACTATAGAGTTACAAACAGGGTTTAATAATTGTAGTAATATAGCTATTGGGGTTAATTCAGGTAAAAAAAATGTGTGTGAATTAAAACTATCTAATGGTGTGAAATTGGGTTTAACATTGTATCATGTGTTTCCAGTTTGTACTGATGAGGGGTTAGTAGATAAAAAAGTATCTGATATTGATTTTGAGCGAGATTTGTTAATGATACCATTGAATACTGTAGTTGATGGTAAGTCATCAGATATTTCTGGGTATAAATATATTAAGGGTCATTGGCGAGAAACTTATATTGATTACTCATGCCCAGATATAATGGATGAAAAATTGTCTTTTATAATAGGATGTTTAATAGGAGATGGTAATTATAGTATGCATAATAATATTAATTTTGTGTGTAATGAACGGCATCCAGAATTATTTGAAAAATTTAATAAGTATATAAAAGATGTTTTTGAATATGATGCTTATATTCATGAAATACAGAAAAAGGGAAGTATCTTATTACATTCACAAGTTAACTCTGTAGTAATTCGTGGTTTTTTAAAGCATATAGGATTAGATTATGTTATTAATAGAAACAAATCTATACCAAAATTGTTTTTTAATGAATCTATTGAAAATATTGGATCTTTATTAGACGGTTTATTTTCTACTGATGGTGGTGTTACGAAGCAGAGTGGGCCTAATTATACTACGGTATCTAAACAGCTTGCTAATGATACACATCAATTATTGTTTAATATCGGCATAAATTCGAATTTAAAGGATTATGAAAACGAACATGGTACTGTCTATAGATTACAAATTTCTAAGAGATTTATTGGTAGATTTATGGAAGTAGTCGGGGCATCAATTAATGCTAAATATGATAAATTAAATAACGAGCTTTCAGTTTTTAATGGTAAAGACACAAGTTTGGTACCTTTTTTTATACCAAAGTTAATTTACGAATCTATACGAGGATCTAGTGCATATGATTCATTAACTTATAATGAAAAATGTCATTTGAGGCGATTTAAGTTTGGGTCTTGTTCATTTACAAGTTGGAGAAAATTCTATAATTATATTAATATCGATATAGAAAAAAAATTTTTAAGTCAGTTTTTGAATTATGATTTCTGTAAGGTTGTTTCTTTGGACGAATGTGGTTTTGAAGATACTTATGATTTAATATGCGAAAACGATCCTAAATATTTTACAGCCAATGGTGTGGTAGTACATAATAGTAATGCTGATACAATAAAGCAAGCAATGGTACATGTTGTTGATAGAATTAAGACTTATGACGCACGGTTATTGTTAACGGTACATGATGAGGTTGTTGTAGAAGTTAGAGATGATCAAGTAGATGAAGTAAAACCAATAGTTGAACAATCTGTTAAAGATGGATTTGATGATTTTTTTAGTTTAGTTAAAATGAGTGCTGTAGCCGATGTAGATGATCATTGGGTGAAAGGATAAGGTATGGAAATAAAACTTCATAAATTGGATGAAAACGCTGTTGTACCTACGTATGGTTCTAAAAACGCCGCATGTTTGGATTTATATGCGGTAGATGATGTAATTATACGCCCACAAGCTGTACGTTATATACGTAGTGGATGGGCGCTTGCTATACCGGAAGGATATGAAGTAAATATTGTGCCTAGAAGTGGGTTGGCTTGTAAAAAACAATTGATTATTTTGAATTCTCCAGGCGTTATAGACAGTGACTATCGTGGTGAAGTCTATACATATATGAAAAATGTTGGTGAAGAGATTGTAATGATACAAAAGGGCGATAGGTATGCGCAAATGTCGCTTAAAGAAACGATTAAAGTTAAATTTGATATTGTTGATGAGTTGAATGAAACAGAACGTAGTGACGGTGGATTTGGATCCACCGGTAGGTAGTAACATAGGGGGAATATAAAATATGAGTAAATTGTCTGAAAATGCCACACAAGTGGCAGAAAATCGTTATTTTATGGAAGGTGAGAATTGGGAATCATGTGCAAGCCGAGTTGGGACAATAATAGCTAGTGCAGAGAATTCCAAGGCACCAGAATACGCTGAAAAATTTAGTGAGATGATATATAATATGGATTTTCTACCTGGTGGTAGGATATTACGAAATGCTGGTCGTCCACGTGGGTCTATGTTTAATTGTTATCATTTGCCTATAGGTGATTCGCGTGAAGAAATTGGTCAATTTTACAAAGATTCATTGATATTGTGGGGTGAAGGTGGTGGTATAGGAGTTAATGCCTCATCTTTACGTCCTAAAGGTGCAGAAATCAAGGGTGTAGGCGGTGAATCGTCAGGCCCAGTTAGTTTTTTGAGGGCATCTGATTCTATTGCTGAGACTGTTGAAAGTGGTGGATCTAGACGAGCTGCTGCTCTTGCTCTTATGCATGTATCACATCCTGATATCCTTAGATTTATAGATGCTAAACTTATGCATGGTGAGTTATCTCATTATAATATTTCAGTTGCAGTATCTGAAGAATTTTTAGCGGCGGTAGAATCTAATGCTGATTGGGAATTTAAGTTTGCACAAAAAACTTATGGTAAGGTTAAGGCGAGAGAGATATGGAATAAAATAGTGGATAATATGGTAAGATGTGCTGAGCCGGGTATATTAAACTGGGACAATCTTATTAAAAATAATTCCTATTACTATGACCCTGTTATGGGTACTAATCCATCGCTAAGAAAGGGTACTAGAGTTATTACAAGTGAAGGTATTTTTGCTATTGAGGATTTAGAAAATAAATCTATAATGGTTCCAAATCTTAATGGCGAATATTCACAGGCCAATTGTATTTTATCTGGTAACAATAAAAAGCTTTATAAAATTACTTTGGAGGGTCAGCATATATACTATTGTACTAAGGAACATAAATGGCCAGTTGTAATTAATAACAAAGTGAGTAAAGTTGAGACATCTGATATAAATTCAGGTGATTTTATAGTATACCAGGACAAAGTATCATCATTGTCTTTTGGTAATGTAGGTAGTTACAAGGATGGGTTTATAGTGGGATGGAATCTTGGTGATGGATGGATAACTAAAAGATCAGATGATGGTACAACTCAAATTGGTTTTATAGTTTCTGAAGAAGATAAATTAGTTGGGATACATGCGATTATAAGTGAATATCTTGTCAATAAATGCGAATGGCAGGGAGATTTTAATAATAAAAATGAAATAAATGTTAATAATAAAAAACTAAATGAAATTTTTACAATGTTTGATGTACAGCATAAATCTAAAGGATTGCCTTTATCTGTTTGGACATACGCATCTGAGGAGTTTAGAAAAGGTCTAATAGATGGGTTATTTTCTGCGGATGGTTGTTTTTCAGATAAAATAGTGCTTACTACTGCACACAAACATCTAGCAGATGATGTATGTGACTTATTAGGTTTTTATGGTTTAAAATGTAATATAAATACACAAGAAACTACCTCTACTTTTCCCAATGGTAGAGATTATGGCAGAAAGTATGTTAGATACGATTTAAAAATAGGGCACCAGAATTCTATAAAACATTTTAATGATATATTTAAGATAAGCCATAGTAATAAAAAAACATCTTTGCAAAATCTAATTAAAGAATGCAGAACTTATTGTGAAAATAAGATAAAAATAATATCTGTAGAAAAGACAGATTTAGTTGAGGATGTGTGGGACTTAAGGGTGTTTGATACCACACATTGCTTTAAATTAGCGCATTGTATGACTGGAAATTGTGGCGAGGCAGTATTAGCACCTTACGATGTATGTGACCTTGGATCTTTGGTTTTGACAAGTTTTATCACTGGTGCTGTTAATACCAACTGGAAGAAGCTTAAAGAAATAATAAAATTAGCTGTAAGATTTTTAGATGACGTAATTGAAATAAATAAATATGTGCTTAAAGAAATTGATATTAAAGCTCATAATTCTAGACGTATAGGTTTAGGAGTTATGGGTTTGGCAGAATATTTGTTTGCTAAAAAATTAAGATATGGTTCTAAAAGATCAATTATAGAAATAGAACGTCTTATGAGATTTATTAGGGATACGGTTTATGAAACATTGGTAGAATTAGCGGACGAAAAAGGCGCATTTCCGAAGTTTGAACCAGTAGCCTATGGTAAGGCATCCTTTATTAGAAAACTTCCAGCCTCGTTGCGTATGGACATCAAGGATCACGGTGTACGCTGTGTTACTAGTATGGCAATTGCTCCTACAGGTTGTCAGGACAAAGATACAATGATTGTGACTAGTGATGGTTTGTTAACTTTGGAAGAGTTAGGCAGTATTAGCGGGGATAAATGGCAGGACATAAATATTAATGTTTCACAAGAGTATTTTCAAAAAGAAGAAAAAGCTACTAAATTTTATGTCAATGATAGACATGCCACTAAGAAAATATACTTAGATAGTGGTAATACATTAGAGTCAACTTATAACCATCAATATAGAGTATTACAAAATAGTAGTTACATATGGAAAAGAGCAGATGAATTGGTTGTAGGTGATGATGTTATATCAGTACTTGACACTTATAATAAAACTTCTAATCCTACTTTGATTGTTGTTGACGTATCTCATCATAATCAGAATGAAATTAATACTATACCAGTAATGACAGAGAAGCTTGCTGAGTTCTTAGGTATTTATTTTGGTGATGGAAGTAATCATACTAAAGGTATTCGTATAAGTTGTAATGCATATGAAGAAGATAATTACTTATATGTAGCCGAGTTGGGTTTTGAAGTGTTTGGTATAAAACCAACATTTTATGATAATGGGCGTAATTGTATGGAAATTTGTTTTAATTCCAAATTACTTTTGGAGTTTCTTGGGAGTAATAAAGTGCTAAAACAAAAGTCTAATAATATTTCTATACCAAAACTTATACGAGTTTCTAGTAAAAAATGTATTCAATCTTTTATTAAAGGAATGTTGTTTGCTGATGGTTCAAAGTCAGGTAATACGGAGTATTTAGACACATCGAGTGAGAAATTAGCCAAAGAATTGTTGATTATTATGAGAGCGTTAGGCAATGATGTAAGGATACGTGAGTCAGTTTCTGGGCTAGGTTCTAAAATGTTTAGATTATGGATTAAAAAAGGAGTTTATAAATTTAGACCAAAATCTGAGCAGCTTAAAAAACAACAATTGGATTCTTTAGGTTTAACTAACTGTGTAGTTGATAGCATTATTAATATTGAAAACTCAATTACTGAAACTTACGATATAGAAGTGCCAACTACGGTTACATATATAGCTAATAGTGTTGTTTCACATAACACTATTAGTTTGTTGGCTGATGTTACATCTGGTATAGAACCATTATTTAGGAAGGCGTATCTTAGACATGATAGGGTCGGGGACAGGATGTATGTCCATCCTATATATAAAGAAATGTTGTTAAAGGGTAAAAAATTAGAAAATTGGTATGTGGATACTAATGATTTGGAACCTAAAGATCATTTCGAGATGCAGTCAGTTGTGCAAAAATATGTAGATGGTGCTGTGTCTAAGACGATTAATATGCCGATAAATACCACTCCAGAAGAATTAAGTAGGTTATCTTTGGAATATATCAGAGATCTGAAAGGCATGACTGTTTATGTTGATGGTAGTAGAGAAGGCCAAATATTAAATGAGGTGTCTGATGAAGAGGTCAGGATTTATCTTAACGATGATAAGTTGGAAATTACAAATGCAGGTGAAGAGTCAGTGATGTGTGCTACTGGTACCTGTGAAATTTAGGAGATAATTATGAATAAAGTACTATGTTCATTTTGTAAATTTGAAGTTGATCGTAGATGCGTAAAGAAAAATAGTAAAGTTAATTTAAAAAAGAAGAGAGTATGTAGTTTTTATGAGGATGATGATGAGAAACTTCAAGAATTAGCCCAGCGTAGATTAAACTCTAAAAAACCTACTGTTACCTTAAGACCTGATTGGTATTGGGACAGAAAAAAGTTCATCAAAAAGATTAAAAAGGAAGAGGCAAAGAGGGTTGAACAACAACCTTCTATATTTACAGGAGATTCTAATCACCCGCTTACAGGCGATCTCAGTAGGTTCTTTAAATCTACGGTGGGAGAGGAAAAATCTAATGAAGAAGATATGCCCAACGTATAACTTAGAATTATCTTTGAAAAATCAAGGGTATAACTATATTATAGGGATTGATGAAGCAGGGAGAGGTGGGCTCGCGATGGGTGTGGTGGCTGCAGCAGTATGTTTGTCAGATGGATTTGACACAACTGGGATAAAGGATTCTAAGAAATTGTCTAGCAAAAAGCGAGAATTATTCTATAATAAGATTGTAGCTGAATGTGCTTATGCTATATCATATGTTGATGAAAAGATTATAGATTCGATTAATATTTTGAATGCTACAAAATTAGCTATGAGACAATGTGTGTATAAAATGAATAAAGCTGATTTTGTTTTAGTAGATGGTAATTTTAAAATAGATAATATTAATGTTGATCAAAAATCTATAATAAATGGAGATAATTTAGTGGTTTCGATAAGTGCAGCGTCGATTTTAGCGAAACATTATAGAGACAGTTTAGTAATTAAGCATCATAAAAAGCTGCCTATTTACGAATGGGATAAAAATAAAACTTATGGTACTAAAAGGCACAAGGAATTAATAAGATTATATGGACCTTGTATATATCACCGTAGATCATTTTCTGGGGTTAAGGAGTTTTTAAATGGTTTTTAAGGATGGATTTATTCCTTATAACAAAGCTAGCTTAATAGGTGATAGATTTGGTAGGTTGCGTGTATTAGATAATTTACCATCTATAAATAATCGTGCTATATGGTTATGTAAATGTGAGTGTGGTAATTTTGTAAGGGTTTCTACTACATCATTAAAATCTGGTAATACTAAAAGTTGCGGATGTTTACATAAAGATATAGTAAGGGATATAGGTAAATTGAATGCTGGGCGGAAAGGACTTGTTGGAGATAAAAATGCTATGTGGAAAGGCGGGCTTAAAAGAAGCGGGTTAGCATGGTATGAGACTTACGCAGATAGATTAATAGGCGTAGATATAATAAGAAAAAATACAAATGGGTTATTAGAAACTAGATGTGCTTATTGTGGGCGATGGTTTTTACCTAAAAATTCAACGGTTAAGAGTAGGGTTAATGCATTAGATACAAGTGATGGTAGGGAAAGCAGATTTTATTGTTCAGGTAGTTGTAAACTTGCATGTCCAGTTTTTCATAAACAAAAATATCCAAAAGGTTTCAAGCCAGCAACTTCTCGTGAAGTTCAGCCAGAATTAAGGCAACTAGTACTCGAACGAGATGATTATACTTGCCAAAAATGTGGTAAAACAGTAGAAGAAGCCCAACTACATTGTCACCATATAGATCCAGTATCTCAAAATCCTATTGAGTCTGCTGACATAGATAATTGTATTACTTTATGTAAGGAATGCCATAAAGAAGTTCATAAAAAAGATGATTGTAAATATCATGAACTGAGGTGTTGAAATTAAAGGAGAATTAGTTATGGGTGAGATTAAGCAAGTCGTAGTTATGAGGAAGGACCTTCATTGTCGTGCTGGCAAGATAGCTGCACAAGTTGCGCACGCCTCTATGAAAGTTATATTGGATATGATGTCCAAAGAAGTTAAACATAATAATATGCAGAAGTGGTCTTTGTATATGTCAGAAGATGACTCTTTATTTACATGGTTAAATGGACAATTCACCAAGATAGTTCTTTATGTTAACTCGTTAGAAGAAATGAAAGCACTTGAAGAGAAAGCTATTGGATTAGGGATTCCTAATGCTCTGATAATTGATGCTGGTAAGACAGAGTTTCATAACCAACCAACACCTACTGCTTTGGCTCTTGGTCCTTATGATGCAGATGTATTGAGTGAACTCACTGGAGATTTGAGGTTAATATAATGAGTAGAGGATCACAAATATTTTGGTATTTGAATAACAAAAATACCCCAACTGTTGAAGAGTTAAAAACTGTTTATACTCATTTAGATATAACTAGTGATCTGAAGAAGTATAGAAAAGAATATAGACGTATGCTTAAAAAAGTAAAGTTAGATGATCAGCAAGATTTATTTGAGGAGAATTAATATGACAAAATTAAGAACGGTAGAAATATTGCGAGCTGGTGTATGGTATAATGAAGGTTTTGAAGATATACAAAAAGGTGATGTGTTTAGAATGTTTGATCCGCCGGATGATACTCCAGTGATTGACTCTGATGGAAATACTATGTTTAAGGCTGATAGTGAAGTGTATAAGCGTGATAAAGATGGAGTATTAACAGTGAACATTATAGAAGCTGAGGGCAGTGATGAAGACTTAGGTATTTATCATGAATAAACCAATTACTATAAATCTTTTTAGTGGCCCAGGAGCAGGAAAAAGCACTACAGCTGCTGCTGTGTTTTCACTACTCAAAATGCATGATATAAATGCTGAGTTGATTACAGAATTTGCTAAAGATTTGACATGGGAAAAACGTCTTAGAACTCTCGACAATCAATATTATATATGGGGTAAGCAGCATCATAGAATGTGGCGATTGAAAGGTCAAGTAAATGTAATGGTAACTGATTCGCCTTTAATACTTGGACTTATTTATGGTGGTCCAAGGCCAGATTGTTTTAATGAAACAATTATGCGTTCTTTTTATGATGAGTTTGATAATATGAATTATTTCTTAATGAGAATGAAGCCATTTAACCCTAAAGGGCGTAATCAAACCGAAGATGAAGCAAAGAAATTGGATGACGAAGTATTACTCATGCTAGCTGAAAATGATATCAGGTATAAGATAGTACCTGGTAATACTGAAGGTATTAATGATATAGCAAAACATATATTAAGCAGATTAGGTAAGAAGATGAAGATATGTATGAAGGAGAATTAAAATGAAATATAAATGGAAAGTGGTCCCACTATGTGAAGAACAACTTTTGGATATTAATCCAGACGACGTTCTACCGGGTGGAGTTTTCAGGACGTGTGATGTTTATAAGTCAGGGGGAGGCTATGATAAATTTCCTGACATATATAGACGTAGATATGGGGTGAAAACTAATCCTAAACAATTTGTTGTGCAATTATATGGCTGTCATTTAAGTTGTCCTTATTGCTACGTAACAAAGAATGGTATATGGGGTGATTATATAGAGTATACATCAGAGGAATTAGTTAGAGAGTTTCTTAAAACTGATTGTGAGATATTTCATTTAATGGGCGGTTCCCCTGGTTTATATATCGAATATTGGTCGGAACTTATAGGTATGTTGGATAGATATGGACGTGGCATTTTCCATAGTGATACAACATTAACGGAGAAAAGATTCAATAGGCCGTTACTTAAGGCTTTATCCGAACCTTACTGTTTATATGCGGTGAATGTAAAAGGTGTAACCCCTGATGATTATGAACGTAATACAGGTAAGAAATTTGATAGTTCTATGTTTTGGTTGAATTTATGGGATCTAAAGATGTGTGAAGTACCATTTTATATGACATTTACTAACCCAGATATGGAGAATTATCAATCATTTGTTGATCGTATTGAACATATATATGGTAAAGAATTGCTTGAGGATAGTTTTATTATAGATTTGATAGATTATAAGGCAGTAGAGGCTTGTGGATGAATTTATAGATAAAGTACACAATAAAGATGTTAATTAATTATTGGAGAAAAACATTAAGTAAAAAAGATGACAACTAAACTTTCATATGCTTTTGTAAAACAATCTTTTGAAAAAGAAGGATATGAATTATTATCAGAACATTATACTAATGCTCAAATAAATTTAATAGCATTATGTAATAAAGGACATACTATAAATATTCCTTGGAGTAATTGGAGTAGGGGTGTTAGGTGTTCTAAATGTGCTGGTAATAGACGATTAACTGTTGAGTTCATAAAAGATGAATTTGCAAAAGAAGGATATATTTTACTTTCTAAAATTTATAAAAATAGCACAACAAAAATGAAATATAGATGTTCTATTGGACATATTGGATATATTACATATGGTAATTGGTATAATGGAAAACGATGTCCAATATGTAAACTTATTAGTAGGTCAGGAGAATCTCATTACAATTGGAAAGGTGGTATTTCGTGTGAGCCGTATTGTGATACTTGGTTTGATAAATATTTTAAAAAAGATATAAAAACACGTGATAATTATAAATGCCAAAACCCAGATTGTTGGAAAAAAATAGGGGCTGCTGGTGATTTAACAGTTCACCATACAGATTACAATAAAAAGAATTGCATTCCATCTAATTTAATTACACTGTGTAGGTCTTGTAATGTTAGAGCCAATTTTAACAGAGATTACTGGCAAGATTTTTATACTATTATTATGAAGGATAAAAGATTATGTTAGAATTAAACAAAGTATATAATATGGATGTATTTGACATGCTTAGGCAGATAGATGATGAAAGTACTGATCTATTCATAGCAGACCCAGATTATAATGTAGGTATTAAATATAATAAGAAATCATATAAAACATCGTTCGATAAATATATCAGCATGTATATATCGCTTGCCTCTGAAGCACATAGGATACTTAAGGATACAGGTAATGCTGTATTTATAAATTATGATAAGAATAATAGCTATTTAAGAGTGTTATATATTGATAAATCGTTCTATGATGTGGCAAATTACGTGTGGGTTTATCCTACCAATACTGGATTTTCTCCAAATAAATTAACTACGGCGCACAGGAGTATGTTACATGCTAGGAAAAGCAAAAATTCTGTAATGTATAAAAATCATATTGCTGAGGATTACAGAAATAAAACAGATAAAAGGATAAAGAAGCTTATAAGGAATGGATCAGTAGGTAGAATGCCGTATTCATGGAGAATAGCTAATCAAGTTAAAAATGTATCCAAAAAGAAGCATAATATAGACCATCATCCGTGTGTTATTCCAAATGATATTACTGCATTATTTGTAAAAGGAATGACTAAACCAGGCGATATTGTTGTTGTGCCTTATGCTGGTAGTGGCTCAGAACTTGTTGTTATTAATAAACTTGGTAGGAATTTTTTAAGCTCTGAGATTGACAGTAATTTTTGTGAACATATCGATAGACAGTTGGATGAACAAATAATTAAATTCTAGGAATGAGGTAGGGGGGATATGGTTAGAATAACTGGTTATGATAAGGAGTTGGTTTTTTTTCATTGTGATAAATGTGATCAGTATGGAGTAAAAAATGTATCATCAATGATAAAAGATGATTGTGTATTTGCTGTAAAGCCACTTTGTGCAGTTTGTGGTGATAGTAATGTGGTATATATATTGCATTGTAAAACAGAATATAAAGCTAAGGAGTTATTTGCTGAGTTAGAGGTATTGAAATCCAGATGGGAGGGGTAATATGCCAATTATAATAAAAAATAGGGGCCAATACGCAGAAAAGGTTATAGAAAATATTATAAAACATTTAGAGCAATTACAGCAAGACGTAGTGGATAGTGTAAAGGTTTATCTTGAGAAAGTACTACCTGAACTAGTCTCTATTGAACCTTTGTATGAATTGAAAGATTTTATAGATGATTTAATTGTTAATTGGCAAGACGAAGAAATAGAATTAGAGGAGGATGATTTATGATAAAAATTCCATGGGACGATTA
>Ga0075116_10001150_pt1 | contig 12179 bp, 13 predicted proteins | sample AntAceMetag02UKC_FD_69786 | JGI IMG/M metagenome (GOLD analysis project Ga0075116, IMG submission 69786) | Saline lake microbial communities from Ace Lake, Antarctica- Antarctic Ace Lake Metagenome 02UKC | ecosystem: Environmental > Aquatic > Non-marine Saline and Alkaline > Saline | place...
CCATTCATATCCTGCATCTACACAATCCCCTTCAGTTGTAAAATTTTCAAATGTAGCCATCCCAGTAAATTTCGGTTTCACAATCAATAAACTTCCAATTGTTAGAATTGCTAATAAAATAAAAACTGCAAAAAGCACTGACTTTTCATTCACCCTCTTAAACCCTTTTTTCTTTGCCATCTCTTAATATATAATTGTAAAAGGGGTTTAAAAGTTTTACTCTATAAATCTTTAAAGATTATTGTATCTTTTTCAACAATCCATTAACATAATTCATATCTCCATCTCCCATAATAAGAACATCAAAATTATTTTTATAATTCTCTAGGTTCTCCTCGATATTTTCATTTAAAAAACCAACCTTAATCAAATTATCATGGGGGGAACCTTCCACCATACCAACATCCCCCAAGCTATCACCAAGCAGAATAACATTTCTTCTATTTTTAATTTTATCATAGACTTCTGTATCTTTCAAAGAAATTTCTGTCTTATTAAAAGTATGAATTATTGGTTCTTTTATTCTAAGGGCCTTTCCATTAGAATCAAATTCATAAAGATTAGAAGTAACATAAATATTAGAAAACATTAAATTATTTTTATTTAAATATTCAACAATCATATCTCCTGGAGCAGCCGACATAATAACTAAAGGTATATCATTTTCATTAAGAAAATTCATAAATTCTTTAGCACCTTCCCTGAACCTCAAAGGTTTCTCCTTAACAACTTGTTTTATGATATCTTTAGTCAGTCCTTTTTCAGAAATTAAATTAAAATGTCTTTTCCACCATTCATACATCTTTCTCTGCTTTTCTTTCAATGGAATATTATTATCAATTTCAATTGGATGATAAATATCAAATAATTTATGCGCTTCCTTCGCATAATCTTCTCCAAGATATTTTGAATCACTTCTTAACTGAGAAATAACAGTTGCAGTTCTCTTTCCTTCTACATCCAACCCATGAGTTATTGTTCTATCAAAATCAGCCAAAACATGAATTTTTGCCTTGCCCCCAAGAACAAATGATTTCTTCTTTTTTTCAAATTCCTGTTCATCTGAAGCTATTATTGTTTTTACCATTGTCTATAAAAACAATAAGAATACAATTTAAAAATCTATTTAATAAATTACTCTTCGTCTTCTTCTTTTTCTTCTTCGTCTTCTGCCATTTTAACCTCCTTAAATTATTTAATTAACTAACAATAAAAAAATAAAAATAAAAATAAATCCTAACTATTCTTCATCAAGCTCTTCATCCAAAGAATCTTCATCATCTTCTTCTGTGTCTTCTGCCATTTGATTTTTAGCCTCCATTTAATTGGAAATTCATTAAATTTAATCTTTTTTAAAGATTGATTAACCCTTAAAAGTCGTATCAAAGTATAGAAAAGATTTAAAAGGCTAAAATTTATTACTGCAAATTTCAACTTCCTGTTGGGTCGCAGGAGCTGTGAAGAACCCGCTGGTGGTTATCATTTTATGGTTTCATTCTCGTCATGGTTCTAGGAAAACCAATTGCATCCTTAATTGTATCAAGGCCACAAATCCATTTTATCAATCTCTCTGTTCCAAGACCATAACCCCCATGGGGAACTGCGCCATAACTATGAATATCAAAATAATAAGAATAATCCTCGAGCTTTTCGCCTTTTGCCTTTAAAGATTTCTTAAGCTCCTCGACATTTGTATCTCTTTCACTTCCTCCAATTAATTCTCCGTTAGCTTCTGGCCCAAGCATATCAAAACATTTCGCAGTCTTGGGATTCTTAGGGTCGCTCGGTTTATAGAATGCCATAGCCTCCTTAGGATAATTAGTCACAAAGACAGGAATATCATATAATTCCATAAATTTTTCCTCTTCAACAGTTCTCAAATCTTTTCCCCATTTAACTTTCATTTTTTTCTTACTCGCCAAAATTTTCAAAACTTCATCATAAGTAACTCGAGGAAATTTCTTTTTCAATGAGGGTTCTAATTTCTTCACATCCCTTCCTAAAATCTCCAATTCTTTTTTATTTTTTTCAAGAACTCTTTTAATTACATGTTTAGTCATCTCTTCAGCATAATCCATTATTTCGTCTAAATTTGCCCAAGCGATTTCCATTTCAGTATGCCAAAATTCTGTCAAGTGTCGACTTGTCTTTGATTTTTCTGCTCTAAATGATGGAGCAATGCAATAAATTTTTTCAAGTGCATACATCGCAGCTTCTGCATAAAGTTGCCAAGTCTGAGCAAGATACATTTTCTTTCCAAAATAATCAACTTCAAACATAGTAGGTCCTTCTTCTGCCCCCCCAGGAATTATGACAGGAGATTGAAATTCATAAAAATTATTTTGTCTAAAATATTCATGTAATGCCCCAGTCACAGTACTCCTTATTTTCAAAATTGCAGTCATCTTCTGACTCCTCAACCATAAATGCCTTCTATCTCCCAGCAATTCTTCATTCAAATCTTTCTGAACAGGAAACTCATCACTCAATCCAACAATATTTATTTTACTAGCCTCAATCTCATAACCTGTCGGAGCCCGTTTATCTTTCTTAATCATCCCTTCAATTTCCAAACTAGCTTCTACTTGTAACTTATCAATCCCACTCCATTGCTTTTCAAATTTTTCTCTTTTAAGAATACATTGTATAGTATCTGATGAATCTCTAAGAATAATAAACTTCATTTTATTACTCCCCCTCTCACGATAAACCCAGCCATGAACAGCCACTTTCCCACTTCCTTTTTTCATCGCATCTGAAATTGATATAAAATTCATTTAAGGTGTCAACCTCGTTCTATCTCTTGGAAACAAAACAGCTTCCCTAATATTTACTTGTTCAGTTATTAATTGTGTGATCCTCTCAAGTCCAATGCTCCATCCTGCATGTGGCGGTGCACCAAATCTAAAACTATCAATATAACTTTTGAAATCTTTTGGATTTAACTCTTTATCTTTAAGTTTTTCAATTAATAAATCAGGCATATGAATCCTTTGCCCACCAGAACTTATTTCCAATCCTCTATAAATAGCATCAAAACCCTCACTCAACTTCGCATCAGACTTCCCATCTTTTGGCATAATATAAAACGGCTTTAAACTCGCAGGCCAAGAATACACAAAAACAATTGTATCTGGAAACTTCTTGTCCAATTCCTTCTCATTTTCAGGAGCCAAATCCTCCCCATACTTCATCTTCAAAAGCTTAACAGTCTCATCATAACTAATATATTTAGATTTTGGAACCTTTAATTTAACTCCCAAAATCTCAAGCTCCTCTTGACACTTCTTCAAAACATTCTGAGTAATATACTTAACAACTTCCTCCATTTCTTTCATCACTTCCATCTGTCCAGCAAATGCCATCTCAATATCCATCTGCCTTGATTCATTCAAATGTCGAATAGTATTATGTTTCTCTGCCCTCCAAACAGGCGTAATAGTGAAAACATTTTCAACAGAACAAGCCAACATTTGTTTATACAATTGGGGACTCTGCGCCAAAAAAGCTTTCTTCTCAAAATAATTTACAGAAAACAATTCTGTCCCACCTTCACTTGAACTTGAAATCACAGAAGGCAATTGCACTTCCATAAAATTCTTATTATAAAAAAATTCCCTAAAACTATGAGTAATCTCACTTTGAATTCTAAAAATAGCTTGAGTCTTTGCTCTATGCAAATCTAAAAACCGATAATCCAATCTTGTTGAAAGTTCTGCCTTAACTGCTTTTTCATGAACTTGAATCGGAAGTTTTTCTGCTTTATTCAAAATCTCTAAATCAGTAATTTCTATTTCCACATCTTTTCGAACAGATTCTGCCTTAACATTAGCAGACTTAACCTTCCCTTTTATTTCAACCACACTTTCCAATGTCAAATTTTGAAACTTTTGCATAAGTTCTTTTTCTTTAATCACACATTGAACAATCCCTGAAGAATCCCTAAGAAGAAAAAACTTCAATTTTGCCAAATCACGAAGTTCATAAACCCACCCTGAAAGCAAGACATTTTCCCCTTTTTGAATATCTCTTACATATTTCCTTTTCATATAAATAATTATTAAATATACTTTTTAATTATTACTATCTCTTACGCTTTCTTTTTTTCTTAGCAAGATGAAATTGTGGTTTTATCTTACTATCCATCGGAACTCCCAAATGTCTCAACTTTCTTTCAAAGAAATAACTTCCAATTATAGAGATTAAGTAGAACACCATTGCTATCCCAAAAAAACTCGCGAAAATTGTGATTATCTTTCCAGCATTCGTCAAAGGGACCAAATCTCCAAATCCAATTGTTGTCATAGTAACAACAGTAAAATAAACCGAATCAAGATAACTCCATCCTTCAATAACCTGGTAAACTTTGCTTCCTAAAAGAACAACTAAAATAAATAATAATACAAAACTTAAAAGTCTCCACCTTTTTTTCATATAACACTATATCAAACTTAATTTATAAATTTATTTAACCAATTTCTGAATAATTAACATAACTTCTTTCCCATCAACTTTTCCCTTAAACTCTTTCATCACTAATCCCATATAAGCATTCTCAGAAAGATTAGGTTTTTCCTTAATAATTTTTGCAATTCTTTCTTCAATCTCCCCAACATCCTTTTTCTCAACGCCCACAGCTTCTTTCAAACTCTTGCCCTCTGCCAAATCAAAAAGTATTTCCTTGATTCTGCTTTCTGCAATCTTTCCCTCTTTAACGAATTTCAAAATATTTGGCATCTCATCTTCCATCAATTGAGAAATTTTTCCTAAATCTAATTTATTCCTAGTTGCAATCTCTTTAGGAAAAATCAAAAGAACTTTTGCAACAAGTTGAGGTTTATCTATAATCCTTAACATTTCTTTAAACTCCTCTACTTTATTCTGTTTAAACAATAAACGAATCATCTCTTCATTCAATCCCTTGCCTTTAAGTTCCTCTTCAATTTTTCCTCTTAATTTTGGCAAGTCCTTCTTTGCTTCATTAATTAAATTTCTATGAATTTTCAACAAAGGCAAATCTGTTTCAGGATACATCCGAGAAGCCCCTGGCATTGGTCTCAAAAACTCAGTCGTCCCATCTGGCAAAGCATTCCTAACTTCTGCGTCAAACTTTTTCCCAGATTCAACCAAACCAATTTCTCTTTGAATTTCTTTATTCAAAGTTTCAATCATCATTTTAGGATTCTGAAATCCTTTAATCTCCACCCTCTTTCCTCCTTTAATAGAAAGATTAACATCCTGCCTAATTGTTCCAATTCCTCTTCGCACATTACAACTCCGTAAAACTTGTCCAATATACAAAGCAACTTCTTTCATTTGTTCAGGAGTTTTAATATCTGGAGCAGTTGCAATCTCAATCAATGGAATTCCCAATCTATCTAATTTGTAAATCACTCTATCTTTGTCTCTAGAAACTGGTCTTGCTGCATCTTCTTCTAAAAAAATCCCTTCAATTCCAACTCTCCCTTTCTCTGTTTCAACCCAGCCATGTCGAGCAATCATCATTGTTCTTTGAAATCCAGAAGTATTGCTCCCATCAACAACAGTCTTTCTCATTATTTGAGTAATAGGGATAATTTTAGCATTTAACAAAATAGAAATCTGCAAAGCAATTTTCAATGCCTCTTGATTTATCTTATGTGGAGGCTCTTCATCAATTTCAACAAGACAAGTAGAATCATATCCTTGATAAACAAATTCTTTATTTTTCAAAGACTCGTGCAAAGCCGCAACATCAACCTCTCCACTTTCTCCAGCAACTGCATGAAGTTTTCTCTTAACAACATAATCTGGTTCATCTGTTCTCAAAAGCGAAGGACAATTACAAAACAACTTTCGTGTATCAAGTTGCTGATGAATTTCCAATCCAGATTTAAATCCTAATTTTTCATAATCAATTTCTTCAGTCATAAAAGAAACAAGAGAGGGGGATTTATTAAATTTAAGGTTGAACTAAAAGTCCTTGAGATTTAAAATCATGTAGAGAATGACATAAACCATGAACCAAATAAGATCTAATCTCATCTATTTCTTCTTTAGAGATTAATTGCTCCAACCTCTTTCTACCATGAGGATTTAAGGTCGGGAGGGTAATATTCTCAAAATTATCAATAAACTCTCCCAAATTTATCATTGATTCATCATCTGCTGAAATTATTGTTCTATCTCTTATGTTACGTTTTTCTCTCTTTTTACAAGCCTTATCTAAATTTCTCAAGCCATTAGGAAAAGAGATAAATCCTCCAACAGCATGAACAAAATTACAACCAAGGTCTAAATAAAGTGCCTGAAAGTCCTGACCAGAAGAATTAGGCAGTACTAAATAGTTTTGTCTTTTACCCAATATGTCAGAAATCATAAGTCCTTCAAGATAAATGCTTTCTTTTTGAACAATTTCAGATCCTATTTCATCGAGATTAGAAACTTCGGGTTCATAAATTTTTTTAGAAACAAAATAAGAATGCCTTCCTGCATGGTCATGAGAAGATATATTATCCGGGTCCTCTACAGATACATTATCCCTATTATTCAACAAAACAAAAAAACTAGGGGTCTTAAGACCTAATCTTTTCGCAAATTCAAAAGTTATAGCTTCGTAAAAAGGCTGATGTTCTGCTCTCAAGGCAGAATGTTCATGAGAAATTTTAGAACCAACACAATATTTAAAGTAACCTTTAAAACTAGTTTTTCCATTCTTATAAATACAAAAACCTCCTGGATTTGAACCTTTTTGCTCACTTAAAACTCTAAGACTTGAATTTTGATCAATCTTTTTTGCCATAACCTCTCCAACTCATTTTCACTTAAAAACCTTTCCCTTGTAACCCCTATATAGTCACAACCAAATAAATAACAAGCAAAAAGATTTATAATCTTCCTATAATAATTATAATTATGGCGAAGAAAAAGAGGGTGGAAAAAAAAGCAGAACCAAAAAAGGAAATATTTGATATACTAGTTAAACCAAATTTTAGAATTCCAAAAACATTCGGACAAAAAGCATCAGACAAATTATCAAAATGGGCAGGTAGCTGGACTTTTATCTTAAGCTTTTTTGTTTTCTTAGGTCTTTGGATGGCCGCAAATGTGCTCATGTGGATTAGAGAATGGGACCCTTATCCATTTATCTTATTAAATCTTGTACTCTCTTGCTTAGCTGCAATTCAAGCTCCAATAATTTTAATGAGTCAAAATAGAACAGCCCAAAGAGATAGATTAAAAGCAGAATTTGATTATAAAGTAAATAGAACAGCTGAAAAAGAAATCAGAGAAATAAAAAGTATTTTATTAAAAAGAAGTAAGAAATAATTATTCCAACCTATCCCCAAACTCATGAGCAAAATTATGCAACATTTTTTCTTTTACAATTTCTTTATCTTTTGCCCATTCTTTATGTCCTAAAACCCAACCAAGTTTTACCAAAGCAGTTTCTGCAAGCATGTCCTCTAGATAAATAATTCCTGTAGCTAAAAGCTCTCTCCCGTTTGAATAAACCAAAGGGTCAAGCCTTCCATAAATACATTGAGCAACAGCACAAATTACAATCCCTTTTTTCTGCACTTCCTTTAATTTTTTTGTCCAACCATTCCTCGATCTTTTTGTAGGAGCATGTCCTAATCCAGAAAGTTCAAGAACAATTCCCTTATACTTTTTCTTAACATAATAATCCAAAATCTCAGGACTTTGCCCAGGATAAACTTTAACCAAAGCAACTTTATCTTCAAACTTTAAATCTAATTTTATTTTATTTTTATTTCTCAAATTATGCCCTGACAAAATATCAATTCTGTTGCCCCCTAATTCCGATTTTGGGGGTACACTGAGCAGTGCTGGAAAAATCTTAGCAAAAGGTTTTCCATTCACAACCTTAAATGCATCTCTCTTTGAAGTATGTAACTTCCTAACTTTTGTTCCAGGCATTGCAAAACAATAATCATCATTTGAAGAAGCATGCCCAACCAACATCACTTCAGCAATATCAGAAACTGCCGCCAAAGCAGAACATTGCAAATTCAAGTTAGCATCAGAAGAAGCCCTATCAATACTTCTCTGGCTATATGTAAGAATAACTGGTTTATTTAAATCTCTCAGAAAAAAACTCAGAGCAGCCGCAGTATAATGCAAAAAATCAGTTCCATGCGTAACAATCACTCCCTTCACATTTTGGTCATCCAATAATTTTTTAATTGTTCGAGCCATCTTTTGCCAATCTTTGAAATCCATATCTTCTGAAGCTTTCATAAATGGAACTTCAACTTTTGAAATATTAACGCTCTCAAAAATTTCAGGGTAAAATTTAAACAAACTCTGAGGAGTATCTAATGGGGCAACTCCCCCTGTTTTAGGATCCAAACGAGAAGCAATTGTCCCTCCTGTAATAATCATCGCAACATTTGGTTTATCGCTCACACCTTTTGGACGGGTGAGCGGGGTACTAACAACAGAACTTTTCCTCAAAACTTTTATCTCTAAAACATCTTTCCGATTAAATCCAATATTATAACCAGAATCTAATTTCAAAAGAACAATATCCTTATCAGTCTCAGGACTTTCCAATAAAACTCCTTCATAAATCAGTTTTGTAAGATGAACTTCAACATAATCTCCTGGAACCGCATTTGTTTTTTTCATGAAAAGGCAAGGAATAAAGAAATTAAAAACTTATTGATTGAAATATGAAAAAAGTATTAGGAAAATAATAAGATGAAAAATTAAAAGAAGTATAATAAATAAATGGAATTTAATACTATACAATAAAAGATAAAGGGGTTTCCCTTCTTTTCTTTTATCTTCTCTTTTCATACCAATAGTAAGAACTGCCGAATAAGATGCTCCTATCATAATTGAAATAATTATAATAACAATTTGTTTCAAAATTTCCATATTATTCAGAAGCAGATTTTTCCAAGGATCCAAATTGGGTTAATTGTCCTTTTCTTACTGCTCTCTTAAGGGCACTAGGTTTAAGGTAAGGTGTGGAGTTATCAGGTACATTACCATGTAAAGAAGAACAATATGCACTTTCATTAACAATAATTCCTCCTTTAGTGTTCATAAGGTTTCCTGCACGGCAACCGGATTTTTGACAATAAATCTCTTCTTTCGCCATTATTCCATAATCAATATCCACTATTTAATAATTGTTATATTACGAAATATATATGGGCCCAGGAGGAATCGAGGTTCAATGAAATTGAGTCACCTGCTTGCAGGTTCTTGTGCCTCCTTGGTATCCCTTGGGAAACCCCTTGGGGTGAGATTCTAAAAATATGGGCCCAGGAGGAATCGAACCCCCATCTACCGGGCCGAAACCGGAAATTCTATCCGTTAAACTATGAGCCCACAAAACAACAAGAAAAGTTAGGTTTTTATATGTTATTTATTTCATAATAACATGCCATTAAAAAGACACCACAAAATAATTATCGGCAGCTTTAGTTCTCTTGTTGCAATTTTTATGATAGTCAGTAGTATTTTCCTTTACACATTATTTATGAAAGAAACTGTAGATTATGCAAATTTAAATAGTAAAATCTCAAAGGTAGAAGCAGACACCCAAAGCAAGATGAATGATTTATCCACAAGCCTATTAGAAACAGAAAAAGAATTAATCTCTCTTGGTTCGCAAATAGGTTCTTTAGATAATGAATTAATTCTCCTAAAGGCATCTGCCGGCGAGGATTTTTCAGGAATAATTGAAGAAACAATAAAATCCGTTGCTACAATTAGAACAGATGTAAGTCAAGGGACAGGATTCATAATCACAGATGAAGGGTATGTTGTAACAAATGCACATGTTTTATCAGATGCAACATATGCTCAAGTAATCACATATGATCAACAAACATTAACTGCAGAACTTGTAGGATATGATTTAGATTTAGATTTAGCATTACTCAAAATCTCAGGCGAACATGATTCAATAAGATTGGATGATTCAAATGAGGTACAAGTAGGAGAAAAAGTTATCGCCATAGGAAACCCTCTTGGATTACAATTTTCTGTTTCACAAGGAATTGTTTCCGCGGTTCATAGAGGGGGATTAAACGGATTAGAAGCATATATTCAAACTGATGCAGCATTAAACCCTGGAAATTCAGGAGGCCCATTGATAAACACAAGGGGGAAAGTTATTGGAATAAATAATTTCAAAATTGGTGGAGGAGAAAGTTTAGGATTTGCTTTAGAATCAAATTATATTATAGAAACAATAAATGAAATTTCAGAAGCAGAATTAGAGGAAACTTTATTATGAATAAAAAATCAAAAGAAGGTTTAACAGTCAAGAAAGAAAACTTTAGCGAGTGGTATGATCAAATTCTTGACAAAGCAGAAGTAACTGACTCTAGATTAGATATGAAAGGATTTCTAATCTTCAGGCCATGGGGAGCAATGACCATTGAAAATATGTTTAAATTATACGAAGAAGAACTTCAAAAAAAATCCCACAAACCAACAATTATGCCAATGCTGATTCCAGAAGAAAATCTGAAAAAAGAATCTTCACACATAGAGGGTTTTGCTCCAGAAGTATTTTGGCTAAAAGAAATAAACAAGGAAAAATTAGCATTAAGACCAACAAGTGAAACTCTTTACACTCCAATGTTCAAACTTTGGATAAGAAGTCACAGAGACCTTCCAATGAAATTATACCAAAGAGGTTCTGTTTTTAGATTAGATACAAAAGCAACTAGACCTTTGATTAGATCGAGGGAAATAATCTGGATAGAATGCCACGATGCATTTGCAACAAAAAAAGAAGCAGAAGCTCAAGTTCAAGAAGATATTCAAACAACAGAAAAAATAATGCATCAAAAATTCGGGATTCCTTTCCTTGCAATGAAACGGCCAGAATGGGACAAATTTTCAGGAGCAGAATACACTGTTGGCTCAGATGTATTAATGCCAGATGGAAAATTAATACAACAACCTTCAACACATTTAATGGGCCAAAAATTTTCAAAAGTATTTGACGCCAAATTCAAAAACGAAAAAGGCGAAGAAGAATATCTCTGGACAACAGCATATGGTCCTGCAATGTCAAGAATCCTAGCTTCAATAATCTCAATGCACGGAGATGACAAAGGATTGATTATGCCATTCTGTATCTCTCCAGTTCAAGTAATAATAATTCCAATATTCAATAAAGAAAACAAAAATTTAGTTCTAAAAGAGTCAAATAAATTAAAAGATGAATTAAATTCATTCGGATTAAAAGCAGATATTGATGCAAGTGAAAAAAGACCAGGAGAAAAATATAATGATTGGGAATTAAAGGGAGTTCCATTCAGAATTGAAATAGGGGAAAAAGAAATCAAAAGTAAAAAAGTAACTTTATTCACAAGAGACACAGGAGAAAAAGAAATTCTACCAATAAAAAATATTTCAAAAATAAAAACACTTGGCGAAGAATTTGACAAAAGAATAAAAGAAAAAGCAGACAAGTTTATGAAAAATAAAATAATCAACTGCAAAACAAAACAAGAAATTAAAACTGCTGTTAAGAATGGAAAAATTGCAAGAGTTAATTTTTGTTCTGTAGATAATGCAGGTGAAAAATGTGCAGAGTATGCTGAAAAAGAAATTAGTGCAGAAGTTAGAGGAACAATAGCAAACAAAAAAGAGAAAGCACAAGGCAAATGCATAATTTGTGGAAAGCCAGCAAAAGAAATAGTTTACATAGCTAAAGCTTATTAGTTAACTCCCTATTCTTTAATTGTATTTGTTATCTATGAAATCTAATTCGTTTTCAAGTCTTAAAGTAACTTCTAAAAGTTGACTTAAGTCTTTCTCGATAGCTTCTAATTCCATCTTTTGTTTTTTCTCCATTTTTTATTAAACAGAATCCATTCAAGCCCGAATTAAATTAGAAGTAAACCTCAATTCAATTCAGACCCAAAAGGAAGCTGAATTAAAATGAGGGGAATTTAATTGAAGTGTATGCTAAGCCAAAGACATCATAATTACAATGTATCGTTCTTAGCCATTCCCTCATAAAAATAATAACAAAAATTAGTTTTTATACTTTTCTGTTTTATACTACTTATCTCAACATTTCCTTAAACTCTTCCAAATCTTTAGTTTTTATTTTCGCTCCAACAGCATTTTCATGTCCTCCACCTGTTGCGCCCTCAAGTCCTTCAATTGCCTTTAAAACTTTCTTCCTAACCTTTTCTCCC
>Ga0075116_10001151_pt1 | contig 12165 bp, 6 predicted proteins | sample AntAceMetag02UKC_FD_69786 | JGI IMG/M metagenome (GOLD analysis project Ga0075116, IMG submission 69786) | Saline lake microbial communities from Ace Lake, Antarctica- Antarctic Ace Lake Metagenome 02UKC | ecosystem: Environmental > Aquatic > Non-marine Saline and Alkaline > Saline | place...
CCAGCGAAGATGAGAAAAAGCTTTATTGGCCTCGGCCATCTTGTGAGTATCTATTTTCTTTTTAGCTGCGGCACCTTGATTTTGATAGGCTTCCATAATTTCTGCTGCTAATTTCTCAGCAAAAGTGTGAAATTCAGAGTTGGAACGGGCACGAGCGGCGGCAACAACCCAACGAATGGCTAATGATTGTTTTCTTTCTGGTCGAATATTGGAAGGGACTTGATAACTAGCACCACCAACACGACGACTGCGAACCTCCATTTGAGGTTTAATGTTCTCAATTGCCTGTTGGAGATACTCTAAACCATCTTTTTTTGTTTTTTCTTCAATGATCTTTATGGCCTTATAAACGTGCTTACTAGCTAGATTTTTTTTACCATCATACATACAACCATTGACCATTCTAGTAACCAAACGGCTATCATAAATTGGATCGGGTTGGATATTTCTTTTGGGTGCTTTTTTAGTTCTCATGATTATTTGGCTGATTCATTAGTAGTAGCTGAAGCTGATTCTGGAGCTGATTCTGGAGCTGATTCTGGAGCAGCGGCTGCGGCGCCCCCAGTACTGCCGCGACGAGTACCGTATTTAGAACGGCTAGTTTTACGATTTTCTACTCCGGCACAGTCAAGTTTTCCACGTACAATGTGATACTTAACTCCTGGCAAGTCTTTTACACGACCACCTCTTACTAAAACTAAAGAGTGTTCGGCTAAGTTATGGCCTTCACCCATAATATATGCTGTGACTTCTTGACGGTTGCTGAGCCTGACTCTGGCAATTTTACGCAAAGCAGAATTTGGCTTTTTAGGAGTCATTGTCTTTACCTGAATACAAACACCAGCCTTTTGAGGATTAACCGTTTCAACCATGCGTCGGTTGACAGAGTTAAAACTTTTACGCATAGCAGCAACCTTAACCCTTTTGGGAGTCTTTTTTCTAGATCGTTTGACGAGTTGATTTATTGTAGGCATTCTAAGTTAGATATTTTATCAAAGATTGTTAATATTAGCTCGTTTTTTAGAAGTGGGGATTAAACGACCAATAATAACATTTTCCTTCATACCGATTAAATGATCAACTTTACCCTCAATGGCAGCATTGGTTAGAACCTTAGTGGTATCTTGGAAAGAGGCTGCAGACATCCATGAGTCAGTATGCAAAGAAGCTCTAATGGTGCCAAGTATAAGATTGGTAGCAGTAGCAGGTTCTCCACCCTGGGCGATGGCGGCTTCGTTAGCTTTTTCATAACTACCACGAGAGATGATTTCACCAGGAACAAGAATTGTGTCACCACCAGTGTCGATACGAACACGATCGCTCATTTGACGAATGACTACTTCGAAATGTTTATCATGAATGTTAATACCCTGAGATTGGTAAATAGACTGAACTTCTTTTATTAGATAGGTTTGTGCAGCACGTAGACCTTTAACAAGAAGAAGTTGTTTTATGTCTAAACCTCCAGAAGACAAAGCAGTACCTACTCCAACCAAGTCACCATCAGAAACTTTTAAAGTTTGGGTTAGGGGAACAACATATTCTTGACGTTCTTCTTTGTTTCCAACAGGAGTAACAGTAATGCGATAACCAGAGTCAGTTTCTAAAATTTTGATTTTACCGGCAACCTCAGAGAGAGGAGACATTACTTTAGGAGTACGAATTTCGAGTAGCTCGGTAACACGAGGAAGACCTTGTGTAACGTCAGCTCCAACAACACCACCAGAGTGTTTTGTTCTCATGGTAAGTTGCGTACCAGGTTCACCAATTGACTGAGCAGCAACTATACCAACAGGGTCACCGATTATGGCAAGTTTATTGGTGGCATAATTGTGACCATAACACTTAGAACATAATCCAAAGCGAAGACTACAAGTGAGAGGAGATCTTACGTTAACTTTTTCAACCTTGGCAGCAACAATTTTTTCGGCAATTTCTTCAGTAATAATTGCTCCAGAAGAAAGAATTACTTTCTTGGTTTTAGGATGAATAACTTTCTTAGCAACGTAACGATCAACTATACGTCGATAGAAGAACTTACCTTTATTTTCAATTTCTAAGAAATTTTTTGTACCACAATCTTCTGTACGAATAATAGCGTCGTGACTAACATCGACTAAACGGCGAGTAAGATATCCTGCGTCAGCAGTTCTTAAAGCGGTATCAGTTAAACCTTTACGAGAACCACGAATAGCGGTTACGTACTCAAAAATAGAAAGACCTTCACGAAAATTACCCTTAGTAGGTAACTCAACTAAATTACCCATAGGATCAACGTTAATACCACGCATGGCAGAAAGTTGTTTAACAGTGTTGGGAGTAATACGTCCCATACCCGTGTCAATAAAGAGACGGACAGGATTATCCTTGGAATAAGCTTCCCAAGTTTTATCAGCTAGTTGTTCGGCGGTCTCCATCCACATTTGAATGGTAAGTTTCTTTCTCTCTTCATTAGTAATCAAACCTAACTTAAAGTTATCTTCAATTTCTTTGGCTTTTTGATTGGCAATACCAATGACTTCCTTTTTACCTGAATACATTTCGTTATCTGAGATAGCAAAGGAAAGGCCAGAAATGGTACCTGTTTCAAAAGCCAATTTTTTAACCGCGTCGATTAATACAACGACTTCTTTGGGGTCAAGCTCATCAATGGCTCTTTCAAAAAGTTTTCTTGTTTCTTTACGAGTGAGACCCTCATTCATAAATTCCCATTGTTTTGGAAGTATTTGATTGAAAATAATACGTCCTACTGTGGTATCGGTAAGTTCAGATTTCTTTTCACCAAGGCGAACCATTACTGGTTGGCGCATTTTAATTTTACCGGTTTCATAAGCGTTTATAGCTTCTTTACTACTAGCAAAAGGGAAAATGTATGGAGAAAGGTTGCTGTCGATTGAAGTTAGATAATAAGTACCAACAGCCATTTCTTTCTTATCAGGAATAGATTCCGCGTGTCCATCAGCAGGTTTTAGAAGATTGTTTTGGGGCAACATGTATTTCCTGGCTTCTCTTTTGGCTTTTTTGGTCAAAGGAACATGGACGGCCATTTGGTCACCGTCAAAGTCAGCGTTAAATCCGGCACAAACAACTGGGTGGAGGCGAATAGCAGATCCTTCAACTAAAACTGGTAAAAATGCTTGAATTGAAAGTTTATGAAGTGTAGGTGCGCGATTTAGAAGAACAGGGTGGTTTTTGGTCACTTTTTCTAAAATATCAAAAACCTCAGGTTGACGTTTTTCAATTAAAATTTTAGCCGCTTTAACATTGGGAGCCAGTTCTTGTTTAATAATTTCATGCAAAACAAAAGGTTTAAACATTTCTAAAGCCATGTCTTTAGGAATACCACACTGATTGATTTTGAGCTCAGGACCAACAACAATAACAGAACGTCCAGAATAATCAACACGTTTTCCTAAGAGGTTTTGACGGAAACGACCTTGTTTACCTTTGAGAGAATCTGAAAGACTTTTAAGGGAACGTCCGGCACGAGTACGACGACTTGTTTTAGCTTGAGAAGAGTCAAGAAGAGAGTCTACTGCTTCTTGAAGCATGCGTTTTTCATTTCTAACAATAATTTCAGGTGCTCCAAGTTCGAGAAGTTGTTTAAGACGATTATTGCGATTGATTACACGACGATAAAGATCGTTAACATCAGAGGCTGCAAAACGACCACCAGATAACTGAACCATAGGTCTTAAGTCTGGAGGAATAACAGGAAGAATTTTAAGGGTCATCCATTCTGGGTTGGTCTGTGAATTAAGAAGTCCTTGAACCACCTGTAGTCGTTTAACAGCTTTAAGGCGGCGCGCTTTTGAATTGCAATTAATTTCTTCATTGAGTTGTTTTGCCAAATCTTTTAAATCAATTCTTCTAAGTGCGTCAAGGACGGCTTCAGCGCCCATACCAACGGTTAGCCATGCGTCAATGTCATATTCAAGAAGTTTTTGATATTCAGAATCAGAAAGAAGACTTCCTGCTTCAATTTTTTCAATTAATTTAGAAAGTTTTTCAAAAATCTCTTCGGTGACGCTTAGTTCTGCCACCATTTGCTCTCTTAAACTTGCGATTTGGCGCTTTATGTCTATCTTGATCTTGTCTGCTTTAATGGCTATTTCATCTTTTGCCTTTATTTCTGAACGAAGTTTTTTAATATCTTCTTTTGCCTGAGATTTAAAATCGTTTATCTTTTTGTCATAACTTTCTCTAATTTCTTTAAGTTTTTCTTCTTTTTTGGAATCGATCGATTCTATTCCTTCTTGTTTGGCCTTTGGATCAACGGAAAGAACAAGATATCGAGAAAAATAAATTATTGAGGTTAAGTCTTTTGGAGAAATGTTTAAAAGTAGTGATAGTTTTGAAGGAGCACCTTTAAAAAACCAAACATGGGTAACTGGAGCTGCTAAATCAATATGACCCATTCTTTCGCGACGAACACGGCTACGAGTAACTTCTACACCACATTTATCACAAATAATACCTCTAAACCTAACCCCCTTATACTTACCACAATAACACTCCCAGTCTTTAGTGGGGCCAAAAATCCTTTCACAGAAAAGACCATCTTTTTCTGGTTTTTGAGTTCGATAGTTAATAGTTTCCGGTTTTGTAACTTCACCATGAGACCAACCCTTTATCTCTTCAGGAGAAGCAAGTTGAATTTTAAGGCCGGAGAAATCGATGTTGTCTTTCATTAATTGTCTAACAAAATTATTAATTATCTTTTTCTTTTGTTTCAGATTTTTCTTTTTTGTCTATATCAAGAGAAACCTTTTCTTTTATAAGGTTGCTAGAAACGTGAGAGTTTTTCTTAGGAGCACTTTCTTTTTCCTCAACCTCTTCCTTTATTGATCCAACTGGAGAAATGGAGAGACTTAATGAATTAAGTTCTTTGATTAAAACCTTAAAAGATTCAGGGGTTGTAGATTCTGGAATTGGTTGTCCTTTAACAATGGCTTCAAAAGCTTTAGACCTACCAATAACGTCATCAGACTTTATTGTTATCATTTCCTGAAGTGTATGAGCTGCCTTATGTGCTTCTAGTGCCCAAACTTCCATTTCTCCCAATCTTTGACCTCCCATTTGTGCTTTACCACCAAGAGGTTGCTGGGTAACTAAAGAATACGGCCCTATTGATCTTGCGTGAGTCTTATCTTCCACCATGTGGGAAAGTTTAAGTATGTAGGCGACACCAACTGCAGTTTTTTCAATAAAAGGTTCTCCTGTGTGACCATCGTAAAGTTGAAATTTACCACTAATAGGTAAGTTTGCTTGTTTTTGTAATTTTTGAATTTTATCTTCTGAAATCTTTTCAAACGGAGGAACGGCTATTTTTTTACCCAAAGTTTCAGCGGCAATACCTAGATGGGCTTCAAGAAGTTGTCCTAAATTCATACGAGCCAAAACTGAAAGTGGTGAGATTATGATATCTAAAGGTCTACCATCTTCTAAAAATGGCATGTTTTCTTCTGGAACAATTTTACTAATGACCCCCTTGTTTCCATGACGTCCTGCAACCTTATCACCAACAGTAATTTTTCTTAGTTGGGCAACTTGAATTTTAATTTCCCTAATTACACCTGCATCTAATTCGTCTCCTTTGTTTCTATCTAAAATTTGAACACTAACAATAACACCATGTTCTCCATGAGGCATTCTTAATGAAGTGTCTCTAACTTCACGGGCTTTTTCTCCAAAAATTGCACGCAAAAGTCTTTCTTCTGCTGTAAGCTCTGTCTCACCCTTTGGGGCGATTTTACCAACAAGAATATCTCCAGGACTAACCACAGATCCTTGAGTTATGATTCCTTCGGAGTCCAGATGTTTAAGATCTGTCTCAGAAACACCGGGGATGTCAGAAGTTAATTCTTCTGGACCCAATTTAGTATCCATTACTTCAGACGTAAATTCACTTATGTGAACTGAAGATAAGAAATCTTTCTTCAATAAACGACTGGATACAACGATAGCGTCTTCATATCCTAAACCCTCGAATGAAGCATATCCTATTAGTAAATTCTGACCCAAAGAAACTTCTCCATTTTCACAAGAAGGACCATCTATTAACATGTCCCCTTTTTTAATTTTATCTCCAGGAAACACGACTGAGTGTTGAGAGTAACAGGTGTTTTGAGAAGTACGATAAAATTTTCTAACTTGATATTTTTCTAAATTATTTTTTAGAAAAATGTATCCATAGTCATTTGTATGGTCTTCAGTCAAGGTTTTTTTACTATCAGCGGCAGAAATTTTAAGAATAACTTCGTTTCCATCTGAAGAAACTACCGTCCCATCATTTCGAGCCTTAACAACCCATCCCATTGACTCTGCAACCGTAGACTCCATACCGGTTCCAACAACAGGGGAATCAGCTTTAAGTAAAGGGACTGCCTGTGTTTGCATATGAGACCCCATTAATGCACGTCCGCCATCATCGTGATGAACAAAAGGAATTAAAGAGGCAGAAGTACCAATAACCTGAGAAGGAATGATGTCTATATATTGAACTTTGTTAACGTCTGCTTCTATAAACTCTCCCTGATAACGACAAGAGACCCATTTGTCTGTAATAAGATTTCCTTTTCTGCCAATTTCAGCATGAGTTATGTAACAATCTTCTTCATCATCAGCGGAAAGATAGATTGGTGTTTGGTCATTAATCTTAATGATTGTTTTGTTGTCTTTTATCTTTTTTTCAACTTTAAAATAAGGTGCTAAAAGAAAGCCAAAATTATCAACTTTTGTGTAGTTTGCTAGATAGGTAACCAAACCAATATTAGGTCCTTCAGGAGATCTTATTGGGCAAATTCTTGAATATTGACTTGTATGGATGTCTCTCATTGAGAAACTAGCTCTTTCTCGGGTAACCCCTCCTGGACCCATGACTGTCACACGACGAACCGTATCTATTTCTGATAAAAGGTTTGTTTGGTCTAAAATTGCACTTAAACGATTTCGACGAAAAAATTCAGCGACTGCGGCAACTACTGGTCGGGGGTTAACAAAACCTGATGCGCTAGGCAACTGTTCTGGATCGGCTAAACTCATTTTCTCTCGTATTGACCTTTCTAGACTTAAAAGACCTCTGCGAAATGCTGTTTGATTGACTAACTCACCTACTCTTCTTAGTCTACGATTTGCCAAATGATCAATATCGTCTGTTTTACCTTTTCCGTTTTGAAGCTGAATAAGATATTTAATTGTAGAAACAATATCTTCTGGGGTTAGTGTGGTTGTATCTCCGTTGACGTCAAGAGATATTTTTTTATTAATTTTATAACGACCAACTTTACCCAAACTGTAACGTCTTGAATCAAAAAACATTTGACGGAAAAGATTTTTTGCATTTTCTAACACAGCTGGCTCACCGGGGCGTATTTTTTCATAAAAATCTAGAAGAGCTTCTTCTGTATTGGCGGTTGTATCTTTTAATAGAGTTGTGGATATGTAGGAGTGCTCTTTATCAATATCTACTTCCTTAAAAAGATTTATCATTTCTTCGTCACTTGAATAACCTAGTGCTCGAAGTAAAGTAGTGGCAGAAATTTTACGACGACGATCTATGCGAACCGATAAGTGGTCATTACGACTTATAATAACTTCAATCCAAGAACCGTGGATGGGTCTTATTTCTGCTTTGTGTAAATATCTGCCTGAATTACGATCAAGTTCTTTAGTGAAATAAACTCCTGGACTACGAACGAGCTGATTGATAACTACTCTTTCTACCCCATTAATAATGAAGGTACCCAGTGAGGTCATTAAAGGGATATCTCCCAAAAAAGCCTCCTCTTCTTGTATTTTGTTTGTTTTTAGATTGGTGAGTCTGACTGTAGTCCAGACGGGAGCTTCAAAACTAACACCTTTTTTTAGTGCTTCTTTTGGATTAATTTTTGGTTCTCCAATACGATGGTTTAAAAATTCAAATTGAAAAGATTTACCTGTAAAATCTTTTATCTGACCAAGTTCTTTAAGTGATTTTTTGATTCCCTGATTAAGAAATTCTGAATATGAGTCAGTTTGTATTTGCGTTAGGCTAACTTGAGGTAATTTGCTAGGAACGTTACCCCAATTTTCGCGCTGATTTTCTTTTAGCATTAATAGTTCTGGTAAAAACTTAACAATTTAAAGACAAACAGAAAAAGCCTGGCCTCTAATAGCCAGACTAGCTGTGTTTTGAGAATAACATAAAAAAAAAAGAAAGTCAACAATTCTTATTAAGATAAAGGCATATGTTTTGCTGATGTTCTTCTATTGTTTTAGCAAAACGGATTTCCCCATCTAAACCGTGAAGATAAAACCAATAATCAGAGGCTTTTGGATTAATGGCCGATTCAAGGCTTGTGTGGCCCGGGTTACAAATTGGACTTGGTGGTAAGCCTTGGTTGAGATAACTATTGTAAGAAGAATTTATTTTTAAATCGTTTGGAGTCAAAGAAGATGGCCACCAATCACAATTTAATTGTGAACATTTATTTGAGCTAATTGCATACTGAACAGTAGCATCTATCTGTAATGGCCAACCAGACTCTATTCTTTTTAAAATTATTCCAGCAATTAAAGGCATTTCTTCTGACTTTCTAGACTCTCTTTCAAGTAAAGATGCCAATATCACAACCTCCTCTTGATTTGAATAAACTCCTAAAGACTGTATGTTTTTTTTAAATTCCTGATTGAGTCGATTGACCACTTCTTCTGTGTTGGCATCCGGATCGAAGGCGTAAGTGTCTGGAAATAAGTATCCTTCAAGATTAACCGTTCTTCGAATAAAATCTTGAGGGTCAAAGTTTGGTTGAGAATTTTCTTCAGAAAATTTCTCAAGTAAGATTCGGGCCATTTCTTCACGCCTTAATCCTTCAGGAAAAGTGACCCACATCTGTTTTGTATTAGAACTGGTAAGTTTTTGGGTTATTGTGTTTAATGACTCAGATGGGGACAGATAAAAATAACCAGCTTGTATTTTTTTACTTAAACCCCTAAATATGATGTTAATTTTAGTTGCTGTACGAGAACGAACCAATTTTTTTTTGTGTAAATTTTCTATAATTTGATCTAGTGATTCCCCCGACTGAATAACTATTTCTGTTTTATTTGACAAGTCTCGATCTACAGGGGATGAGGCCCAAGAATACCATCCTATCAATAATATACCTAAACTTAAAAATAATAAAGAGAATTTTCGAGACATTATCAGTTTATACTTCTTCAAAAAGAGCACGGCGATAGGTCTTATTTTTACGGTTATACATAAAAATACGTCCACACTTACAGGTCACTTTATCGTGCCCTTTAACTTTTGATTTTTCCCATCGGCCATTTTTGAGAGCAGTACCACAACCGACACATTGTCCCCGAGAGAGAAGCCATGCTTGTACAGGAGCGATGATGTTTTTAAACACTTGACTGATAATTAATGATGGGTTTATTGTATCAGAGAAATAAATACAAGTAGTGGCTTAATGTTGGTCAAGAAAGTCTTGGAGTATAACAGACGCTGCCGCTGAATGGTGTATTAATCGGCGCTTAATGGCTGATTTACCGGTTTGAATTATTTTTTTTTGGGCTTGCTGAGAACTAAAGTCCTCATTTTGAAGATAAATTTTTCCGGAATAAGTTTTTTCTAAATCTTTCTTTAGGTCTTTAGACAAGTTTTTAATAACCCCTTTAGAAGGTTTTCCTAAAATTATAAAGTTAGGATTGTGTTTTGCAATTATCTTTCTTACTTGAACGAGAAGGTCTTTGGTATTTTTATGATAAATGGTTTCTAAAGGTTGGGATAATTTAACTGAGTCAGCCCAAGCAACACCTGTGTTTTTCAAACCTAAATCAAAACAGAGATAAATCATTTTTTTATTAATTTTGACTCAACAACTAACCGTCTAAGTTTGGTTCCAGGAGGTACACAAGTAATTAATTTTAAACCTGTTTGATTGTAATCCTGACGTAAAACATAGACATCTGAGGGTTTAACTTCATAAGCTTTAGTCACCTGATATACGTATTGAACCTTATCATAAGTGATAATTATTTCTTCTCCTTGTTTAATGTTGGGAAGGGTGGAAAAAATACTGGCATAGTCTTGTGGATTAAAAAACTGAGGTAAGGTTGAATGTCCAAAAATCACCGGACTTCCTTTTTGACCAGGAAGAGCTGTTTGAGGATAGTGAACTAAGTGTAAATTCAAATTTTCGTCCTCTAATCCAACTTCAACTTGTTCTATGTTGAGACTGGGAATGGAAAGTGTGTAAGAAGAAATGTCTCCGGATCTTGTGGTAAAAATAACATTTTCATTTTTTGTGTCAAACCAGTTTCTTGCCTTGGTGTAGTCAATTCCTGACAAAATCGTGGGGGCTTGAGCAGATCCATTAACAAAAGAGTTGTAGTGTGACGGAGACAAAAGATTGTTGGAGAAGAAAAGTGATGTGGAAGAAAAGCGGTAATTGATGATTGGCCAAACAACAAAAGCGATGACAGCGAGGCCTGTTGAGGATATTAGTGTGGGTAAAAAACGTAAATATCTAGGGATAGTGTGTCCTGGAGAAGGGGCTTGAGGAGTGGCTTTTTTGTAAGCGTAGAGCATTATTGTTAAAAAAATTTAATCAGAAACAACCACTTCCAAAATAATATTTTCTTCTCTTGCGGGAAGAATTTTACTTAAAAAAGGAATTCTGGGTTTGACAAAAATGACAATAGATTCGAAATTTGTACTTTGTTTTAGTTTTTCTTGAGCTTTGTTTACTGATGTCGATGTAATCTGTTCAACTAGAAAGCTTGTTTCTATTTCTGGAATTAAAACTCCAGTTGTTTTAAGCTCGGAGGAGTAGTTGTTTTCAGAAACGTATTCAGGGTTGGTGAATTCAAAATTAACTTTGTTTGGAGCCAGTACTCGAGAATCAGAGGTTTCTTTTTTAATTTCTTGATTAAGATAGTTTATTACCTTTGATTTAGAACAGATTAAAATTTTAGAAGACGCAGACAAGTCAAGACTTAGTTCATCAGATTCCTCACCTATTTCTCTGTTAAAGTCCTGCTGCTCAAACTCAAATTCTCCCAACATGATTGAAATAAGATCTGTGTTTTGCTGTTTGACCTGTGAATCAATACCTTGCTCAACCTCCTCTGTTGCCAAAGAAAAAAGAGCGTCTTTGTCTTCCTGAGAAACAGCTTTAACGGCCCTTGACGATCCTCCACCAAAATCATTTTCCCCTATTGCATGAAGAAGGGTTTTTGAGTATTTATCTACTGTAAAATTAGTGTTTTGAGAAATGTTGTAATCAGCACCAATTCGGCCCGCTGTTACCATTACCCCCGTTGCTTTGCCAAACTTTATTATCTCTCCATCAATAGTCAGGTCTGAACTTTTTGAAGATATTGTTACCTCTAAATCTAAAGTAAATATTAAATTGTCAGAGTCTGAAATGACATCAGTTCCAGAATCTAAAGTTATTGATTCAGCGGTGTGATTGTAAATTGACACTTTTCCAGTAGCTCTATCTCCAACTGTAGCTTCACCTGTGGTTGTGATTGTCTGACTAGTTTGAAAGGAAACATCTTTTGACTGAACTAGGATTGTGTCGGGTTGAGAAACGGTAGAAAGAATAACCTCCCTTGTTTCTTCTATTTTTTGAGAGGGAAGGGTCACAATAATCTGTGCCTTACCAAAAAATAGGTAAAAAATTGTTGTAGCCAGAAAAAGAGTAAAAATTAAGAGTGGGTAGATGAACCAATGTTTTGATGATAATTTTAAAAATGGAGTTTTCTTAATATAAGAAAGAAAAGTGTTAATCATTTTAGAAAACTGAGTAAAAACAGAAAATCCTTTTGGTTTAGAAACAGAACTTTCTTTCTTTTTAGTTTTTTCTGAACTTAAGGCAATGTTTTCTGAATGAGTTTCATCTACTAAAGGTGTTTCTGAAACGGGGAGATCTGCCAAATTAGACTCTGTCTCTTCTATCCCAAAACCAATGTCTTCTAGCCTTGAAACTACTGTTAATGATGGTGAAGGAGGAGGGGAACTAGAGTCTTTGTGTTCTTTTGATTCTGTGTCAATACCCAAGGCCTTAACCATTTCTAAACCACCCGAAAGAGCAACTGCTTCTATACTAAAATCAATCGGCAAAACCTCCACCTTTGGGAGGTGTAAAAATGAGAGTTTTTCTTTCCAAGAAT
>Ga0075116_10001153_pt1 | contig 12162 bp, 14 predicted proteins | sample AntAceMetag02UKC_FD_69786 | JGI IMG/M metagenome (GOLD analysis project Ga0075116, IMG submission 69786) | Saline lake microbial communities from Ace Lake, Antarctica- Antarctic Ace Lake Metagenome 02UKC | ecosystem: Environmental > Aquatic > Non-marine Saline and Alkaline > Saline | place...
AACTCCTAAAATACTAGTTAAAATCTTTATAAGACCAGAACCTATCTTAGCCAAACTCTGGATTAAGTCATATTGATTCTTTTGAAGATCAGTAAGCGTATCACTCTGTCTCTCGAACTGTTTCTTATGAGCCTTCTGTTCCTCAGGGGTTAACTCGTCTATCTTTACGCCCGCCGCCAACTTCCCAGCCCTATCAATAAACGCCGCAGCTGGAGCATTCTCCATTCCCATCTCTTGCTCAGCAAACATAATTTGAGCAGGTCTACCGCCCCCTACGCGATTAGTAATAAACTTATGAATTGCCTTAATAGCTCTTACGCTAAACCCTGTATCCTCACCTTCAGAAACACGCTGTGCTCCCTCTTTAAACCACTGCCTAGCTCCCAGAGCATCCATCACCGGCAACCCTTGGTCTTGCCTCATAGTCTGAGCAATTTGAGCCGTCATGCCAAAAGACATATTTCCAACCCCTTGCATCAACCCTTTAGTCGCCTCACCCGCAAACGTACCGGCTACTTCCTTGTCTAAACCCATCTCCTTATAGTAACCAACCATTGTCCGCATAACTTCAGTAGTATCTTCCATCTCAATGCCGTATTGAGAAAGAGCAGCCGTACCTTCCATTACCGCTCCAACAAATCTACCAACCCCTATTTCAGATCTCTGAGCTTCAAAATTTAACCTTTTGTACTTCTCAGTAGCTTCACCTAACTCGTCTCCATAATCTTTTACAAGAGTAGTAACGTCCGTCATCGAAGACCCTATTCCTTTTTGGAACATAAGGTCCAGAGCCAACGTGGTTGATGTCACGCTCGCACTAACGTCATCAACCTCTTTTCCGTAGTCTTTTAATAAATCTTTTCCCTTAAGACCAATATCAATAAGCTGCTTATTCAACCCTTGAATTGCCTTACGCCCGATCCCCATCTTCGCTTGAGCATGTTCCCCAAACCTAGCAAACCACTTAGAAGCCCTCTTAGTCTCCTTGTCAAAAACATCTCCTCCAGCAGCTAGAACGTTGAACATCTCAGAGGCTTCTGCCCCCTTACGTTGGCTTTCCTGCGTTCCTAATAGAATCAAGCCAATCATACCCGCCATACCGCCGCCAGCTAAAGCTCCACCAGTAGCTCCCGAAAACATACCTCCTACTTTTCGTTTAGCGTTTTTTAACTCCTGCTGAATTTTCTTGGACATCGCCTCAGAAGTCTTAGCCATTATTCCCTTGGCTTTATTCGCTTCAATAACAGCCTCTTTCGCAGCCTTAATAGCAGCCTCAGCTTTAGCTAGTGCACCCTCAGCCGCATCAGCAGAACCAGCTCTTATAGACATGTCCATCGACATAAAATCGCCAGGACCCTCACCTGGGGAAACCTCAGCAAGCCTCTCACTTATAGTCTCTCCGCCAGACTTACCCAAGTTAGCTAGATCAACATTATTCAGACTCTTTAAATTCTCAGTAACGTTTTTTGAATACGTTTCTAAGTTTTTAAAATAGTCAATCGTTGTTTCTAGTTTTCCAAAAAGACCGGTATAATACTTATCCAGATTTTGAAAGGAATTGTCCAAAGACGAAGTAATGCGAGAAACTTGCTCTTCGATTAAGTCTAGCTCTTGGCGGGATTTTGAAGCATGATCTGCTTGTGTCTTAGCTAAGTCAACATAAGACTGCTGCAAATTAGAAATTTGGCGAGTAATCTCAGCAAAATCAAAACTGAGTATGTAATTATCGGCTGGCATGATCTATCGTCACTCGTGAACGCTTTCTAGGGCTTTGAAGAACAACAGCACCCTCTTCAGGCTCTTTCTCCAAAGGCTCTTTCTCCAGAGGCTTAACAAGATGTTTAAGAGTATTCTGCGTCTCCTCAGAATTCCAAATAAGACTCTTTCTAAAGTCTTCAGGATTATCAGGAAACTCAATATCATCCTCAAAAAACTCATCAAGTTCTTCAGGCGTCCTATGAACGATCTCTCCTTGCTCCTCCTTCTCGTCTAACTCCAATTGACTATACAGTTCCTGATTCTGCTTAACCACCTCTGATATAACCTCAGGACTGCCTATCAACATCGCAAGAGGTACTATCTCACCCTCTTCAGCTCTTCGTAACCTAGTTATTGGCTCACCCTCTTCGTCCAACCCACCGCCTTCTTCCTCAGGGATAACCTCAGGTACCGGCATAAGGTTAAGACCCAATAAGTTAATCAACCCATCCTGAACTAACTTAGTAAAAGATCCAATCTCTTCATACTTACGCTCAGTCTGCAAAGACAAACTTTCTAATTCAAAGAGCCATTGAGTATCCGTCATTAACTGTACAGACGGGTCACTCATCAACACATTCTTCTTAGCCAAAACCTCAGACTTAATCCTCAGCTTTGACGCAATAGATCGCCAAAAGGGGAGAGCTTTATCTAGCTCTTCTTCTCTTCCGAGTCCGAACTCTCCCCTGATGAGTTTTTTATTTCACCCATTGCGTCTTTTTTACGTGATTCCAATTCCTGCCATTTATCAACCAACTCAGTGATAAACTCAGGAGGCTGCACTGCAAGCCATCTTAAAAATAGCCCAGCATAAGCAAAGTGAATAGGCTTATTTGCAGCTAGTTCTCTCTGCTCAGACTCAGGAAGATCATTAAACTTGGATTCAAACATCTCACCAATAGTCGCATCATTAATAGATCGAATGCCGATTGCCAAGTTTGCAATACGGGCAGACATTGCTAAAGAGATTGTGCTGTCTCCTCCAGCAAGCAAACCGCTATAAGTCCACGCATTTTCCTCCTCATTCAGAAGACGCATAGTAAAAGTCCGTCCTTGAACTTCAAAATCATCTTGAAGAAATTGACCACTTAACTCTGTTTGGAGATCTGCTAAAATATCGAATTTAGTTTCCTTAGACACAATAATGTCCTTTCTCCCTTTATAAAAATAATAAAAGGGGTCTATGTTTTTATCTCTCCCACCGTAGCGGGGTTACCATATACTATAACTTACTAAATATAACTAAAAAGCAATTACCAGCTAGCAACCTCATTAGTAATCTTATTAGCTGCCCACGCAGCCTGCTCTTGACTAGCAATCTTACTGCTAGAAATCTGGTGCTTATCCGTATACATTAAACTCGCATTAACCTTTGTAATACGATCTCCATTAGCACTATGCGTTCGACCTACAGAAGTAAACCAGCAACCTGTATAAGTCCACATCTCAACTGAACCATTCGGATTATCCCAGCGCTCATTAATAGTAAATGGGTTAGTCTGGTCAGTAAGCACTTGTACCGTTAATCCAGCTCCCCAAACATTCTCCATCCTAGAAGCGTATAAGTCATATCTAGAAATACTAATGGATAAACCAGTTAAAATAGAAGGAATACTCTCAGAAGGTTTGCCTAAAGCAGCTGCGTTAATCTCATAAATAGGAGTAACGTTTCTACTTTGTTGAGGTGACCACTCCTGAATCATTCCAATAGTAGCACCTGAAGACCGAATAGACACAGCATGGTCCATTCTAACCGAAGTCTCAGGACCCTTATACTTATTATTAGGAAGAGTCCAGTCAAAAACTTCATTATATGCTTTTTTAAAGTCAGACTGAACGCCCATTAATAATCCTTTTTAAAACCGATAAATGCTAAGTTACTTGATACTTCTTGACATACATAAGAGAAGCATTAACCTTAGTAATACGATCTCCATTAGCCGAATGATTTCTACCCAATGAAGTAAACCAACAACCTGTATAAACCCAAGTCTCAGCGGTTCCCGTAGGATTAGACCACTTCTCTTGAATTTGAAGAGCAGAAGTTTGATCACTTAGCATCTGCATAGTAAAGCTAGATCCCCAAACCTGCTCCATCTTTTTATTGTATAGGTCATATCGAGTAATACCGATAGTTAGCCCACCAAGATTTCCAGGAGCATTCTCAATAGGCTCTCCTGAAGTGGCTGACTTTAACTCGTAAACAGGCGTAACAGTACGGTTCTGCTGCGGAGTCCAGTCTTGTATCTGACCAATAGTGGTACCATCAACCCTAATAGAGATCGCATGGTCCATCCGGGTTGAAGTATTAGGAACAGTCATTTAGTTCTCCTTAACTGTGAATTAACCCGCGAAGAACGGATTATCCACACTGTATTCACCAAAGAATCTCTTAGCTACGTATTTCAGGTTGTACCAATATTTGAACACGAATGACCGAGGGTCATCCTCATCCTGATAAGCATCTATGTCAGTCATTAGATTAATATCTCTAGATGCGCCCGTAGAAGTTCTATATGGAGCAATAACGCCAGAGTTAATATTAGCTTTAATACCCAAGGATACCCAAGTTTTAATATCAACAATGAAGTCAGCCAAGTCGTCAGGAACAATACCCTTAAGATTTCCATCAACCAAAGTCTCGATTGAACGAGTAACAACATCTTTTTGAGCAGATGAAGAAGGCTCTTGGAACTCAACTGAACCAGCAGACTCAGTAGTCAGAGGATCAGTCATCTTAATCAAACCAGCATCCAACGTATTTACATTAACGCCGTTTGAGGCAAGAGTCTTATTCTCACCCGTTAGGTAAGTCTCAAAAGTATCATCGGTTAAGAATCCTACAATTTGCTTACCCAACAGTGCGTCAGACGGACTTGGTAAAGCGGTCATCACAGAAGCGTCAGCAACCGCAATATAAGAACCGTCTAGCTCTAAGGTTACTTCAGACTTATCATCCAAAGTAAGAACCCTAGAAGCCTCAGAAGGAGCACAAAGGATTAGCCGTCCACGCCCTGGAGAAGTATTCCCAGGCTGGAGAGTCCTCTGTGACCGGTAAACAAACGTATCAGGCGTATCAGGATCTCCAACTGAAGTGCTTCGAGCCATTCCAAACCAACCGCGCCGATACTTCTTATTAATTAGAGAACTCATATTAGCTACGTGATTCATTAGGTGAACATGCTGAGCAACTGCAGTGTCAATAACCACTATATCGGTAATACCAGACTTCTCTTCACAAACATCAATCGCAGAGTTAACCTGAGTTGGAGTAGGCGTGCCAGAAACAGTAGAGTCATCAATCGGAACTACCCAGAGAGAAGGAGCACCATTCTCGAAAGCAATGTCACCAGCAATGTAAAGACGATTCACCGTATAATTCTCAATAGTAGGAGGTGAAGTAAAGTCAGACAATTGCTCCAAAGTATAAACCCTAGTAGGCAATAGATAATCAGCATCTGGTCTAGTATAATCATAAGTAGAGTAATACACAGATCCAAAGGCAGGACGCTCGCCAGTACCACGCGCTTCATAAGGAAGTGATCCAGAAGCAATACCAAAAATAGTAGTAACCGCAGTATCAGTAGAAGTAAACAGCTCAACAGTGCTTGAATAACCCCTTGCAGTAGGATAATTAGCAAAAGCACTTGGAGCAGTTAGCACAACAGTCAACCCATCAACAGTAGCAACATGAGCATAAGCAGGACCGTAAAGAACACTCGCAGCTAAAGCTGCATTAATAGCCGCAGCAATAACAGCAGCAGATTGAGTTGCACTTGCAGCTATTGAAACAGTAATTGGGTCTAAGCCATTAATGCCTAATCTAACTTCGTCATTAACAGAAACAACAATTGCAAACGTTCCATCAACGCTCGTAACAATCGCTTGCGCCCAAGAAGAAGTAGCCCAATCAACAGTATTACTAGTCTTCTCAAAATCGGTATTCAGAAGATAAGACTCTGAGCCGGGGAAAGAACCAGCCCTAATTAAGCTGATAAGAGGATCAGTTGAGTCAGCCAAAAGAAGAGCATCAACCATATTTTCGATTGAAACGTACTCAATAGTGTAAGTATCAGTAGAGCCGTAATAAGCATCCACAACAGTCACTATAGTATCAGCCTGAACTCCTACGCCAGCAGTAGGTGCCCACCCAGTATTAGATACCTCCGAAGCCCCGTCCTTGGCAGTCAATTCAGAGAGGAATACTTTAACGTCAGAAGCAGAAGTCGTCAAAGGAGAAGTAATCGTAATAGTTGGAGTAAGCGGAACGGCACTAGAAGCTACAGCCGCATAAGCAGCTCCGTAAGTAGCATAATGATCGCCAGCAGCATCTCCTAAGTCATAGTTGATAGCTGCAGCAATAATTAAACCAGTCGCCGCATTAGTAGTACCACCAACCGCAGTTACCGCAGCATCCAAGTCAATAGTTACAGGAACAATACCGTCCAAAGAAACAGTAAGGTATTGAGCGGTTCCCGTACCTGAAGAAACATCAATATCCGCTCCAGCCCAAGCATCACCAATCAAAGCAGCAGAATTAAAACTCCAATTTCCAAGAGCCATTGCATTATCATTACGATAAAGAATTGCACTATTACGATCCCTATTACTAGGAACAGATAATGTAGCAATATAAGGAGTAGAAACAGCTAGGGTAAGCGTCTCATCATATATTTTACCACGAGTAACCGCCTCGTCTGAAGACCTACGAGATCTTGGAGCAGTTGCAACAATGCCTAAAATACGTTCTGAAGAGACAGAAACTGAACCCGGCTGTAAATTTTGTTTAACGTAGGTGCCCGGTGGCACATATTCAGTAATTCCAAGAGGCATTATACTCTCCTTCGTTAAGATTCAGAATAACTAATTTATATTATAGACTAAAATGAGTAGGAAATTTAAAGAACCAAACCTGAAACGCCATTAGACATAACCTTAATCAATATCCCCAGGATAATCCCCATCAGGAACTAATCCGTCTGGATTCATATTTCCATCCAATGAAACATCATCGCCGTCTAAGAACGTACCAGTAAGTCTTCTATCAAGGAAATCTTCTATAAAAATTGGAATTGATCCCCTAACAGCATAAATTTGATCATAATTGGCAGAACCTGTTCTAGGAGTCGTAACCTCAGAAGACCACGAAAACTGATTATTTATACTAACATGAAACCACTGCTCCGGATCTAATCCTCTCTCAAAATAACTCTGACCAAACAACTGAAATCTTCTCTTCTCTAAATAAAATGCAAAAAAGTCGAAAACAAGATCTTGAAGCTCTGTCCTAGTATTTATATCGTCACTCACAACATCCACATTAATCGTCATATCCGCAGCTACGCCATAACGATTTCGAGGAGGATTCTCAGTGTCTGCAAACGAACTAGAATCTCCTACAGCAAATCCTAATTGAGACAAAACCGCAGCAGACCCATCCGTTACCTCAATATAATTTGTGTCAGGCTTAGCAGCAATTCCGCCAGCCTCAATCATTAAACATCCAATAGTCGTAGCTGAACAATTATAATACAACGCCTGCGTCTTATTAACAACCCTTGCAATATCTACAGCAGTTATATTGCTTATGTCACTAAATATAGAAGAAGCAAACGTTATTGTAGAAACCTTGGCCAAAGCTTCAGTCCCTTTTGGCCAAGTCGTTATCTCTAAATACAGGGGATCTTCCTCATCAACATCATAACTAAAATTATAAGTGCCATTTTCAGTTCCTGTTATTGAAGGAAGATATTGAACCTGGGCAACAAAGTTAGAACCAAGATTCATCTTCTTCTCACGAAGATTTGCCGAAGTTATCGAAACCATCGGGAACCGGTCTACTGTGTCCGCGTAAGCCATGATGAGGTTTACAGTTGTCTCTAAGCTCTGGTCATTCGTATTTGTGCTAAACGAATACTTCATAATATTAGGAAGCTCAGTAATCTTGGAAGTAGCGTCAGATGTCTTATAATTAAAAAACTGTTGCAACTCTGAAGCAATAGCGTCCTTAGCCGTCTCCGTTAACCTACCAAACCTTGGAGGGTCATTAGAGTCAAAAGGCTCAGTCGCTACATAACCTCTCTCTGAACTGTCTTCTACTGCTGACATTTTCTACCTTAAAATATTAGAGAACGAGGTGCCGCTGGGTCCTCTGTACGTAAATTAAACGATTGAGTTATTAGAACATAACCACCTGGATCTGATGCTGCCCAGTCCGACAATACGTATCTCTTACCTTGCAAAGCACCATCTAACAACTTAATAACAACATCTGGACCCTCTAAAAGCTCTTCAGGACTTCCAACCTCAATAGAGCTATCAAACATTGATAAGCCACTCATCCAAAAATTCATTGAATGCGCTGAAGGAGCATCACCGTATTGACTCTTTGTATAAGACCTACTAGGCTTGCTACTCATGATCCTAATCCAAGGTCCCGTAGAGTAGCTACCGTCGCCTCTAAGCCCTCCTAAATCAATCGTTGAGTACCTCGCCCTAACAACCTCAAACAGCGGACTAATGATGCTTGTAGTGTCTCTGGTCAAAGTTGCTCTAAACCTTATAACGCCCGATGACGGATTAGCTGTAACCAATTGAGCAATCGCTGACCAAGTGCTTCCAGAATCTATTGAATACTCAACCGTAACCTCAGAAGACTCCTCAAGCCTAACAAATGACACTTCCTCATATTCCCAAGTAGAGCCAATAGCAGATCTCGTAAAAGACTTATCTCCAGATTCTATAGTGCCTGAAGTCGCAGTACTCGATAACTGCACTTTCGAAGATTTAAACACTGTTGTTATCTCTACATTTGTTAAAGTAACATCAGCATCCACACTAGTCATATATAAAGTCTCAAATCCAAACTTCTTATACCCAGGAACATATCCGTCTCTCACTCCATAACAAGACTTGCATTTTCTATCAGCTTGTTGATTACTCTCTTTATAGCATGCACACTTCTCGCCAGACGTTACGCCCACCCATAAATCAGCCCTAATTCCACCAGCATTTATTTGATCTTGAAGTAAAACACGTTGTCTAGCATACTCTTGCTCTTGACCAATCCTTTTATAAATATCCCTTCCCCAATAGCCTACAGCAGATCCTCCAAGACCTTTGCACCCATCTCTATTATCTAAAATGCATCCAGTCATCTTATCTACCCGCCCTCAAACAAAAACTGATATAAAGCCTCTTCATCAACAACTCCATCTTCATCCTGAAACTTTCTTAATTCCCCTAAAACTAAAACTGCGTCAAACCTGTTAGATACGGTGCCGCCCGTTATTATCACAGAATTATCCGAACCATCTTCCACGCTATCTGACTCAATAGCCACTATTTCAGGAGGTGACCCGTCATTGGCTACTTGGTCAACATAGCTATCGTCTTCTATAAGATCACTAATCAACCCCCATAAAGACTCAAACGCCCATACCCCTTCTATAAGGTCACCCCCAGAATAGTCCATTGACAAATGCTCAAGATCTGCTCCTTCTGGCTGAATACGCCAATAAACAGATAAATCAATCTCTAACCTCGCCATTTCCTTAAGAGTACCAGAAGTATTTAAAATGGACTCGTTAGACTGCAAAAAAATTGCCAATCTCTTTAACCCACCATCCTTAATACCCATTAACACAGCACATCCATTTTTATCTACCCGCCAAAAACTCTTCTACGAGTTCTTCTATAGTTCTTTTCTCTTTTATGTCATTAACCCTGGCAATCAATATTGAAAGATTAATAGGATCGACCATGTTGGCAAATACCCTGTTGCCAACCTTTCGGTCATCATCTAAAGTTATTTCAATAACTTCTGCCAATTTTTAGCTACCGCCTCCACCGCTGAAAACTCCTCTAAACAGTGATCCAGGAGGCGATGCGTTAAGCATCGCATAGAATCCGTAACCAATTCTTATCTCTGCTCCAATAGATCCTGAGCCTACGTACTGCAGTTTAAACTCTCTAATCTGCTTATTTAACTCTGCTACTAGGCTATCCCTTACTCCCTTTAGTTGTTGAGCATGGGTAATAACGAAGCTATTACCCTGCGAACTGAAGCTTGGAATATCTGTGTCGATAGAAAAAAGCGTTTGAGACATTAAAGCGCTAGCTAAAGCAGCTTTAATCAATACGTCCAAACCATGATCAATTGGAAAGGAATCCAACGACTGCCACGTCGGATAAGGCTGAGATGTATTGATGTAAGATAGACCCATATTCAAATAAACAAGCAGCTGAGAATCACTAAAACCTAGTGTACAGTACTCCTCAGGAACCACTACCTTAATACTCTTATCCAACATTAACCTAAATCTAGGAAGAAGAGATAAAACCTTCGGAGATACTATTTCAACCAATTGAGTTCTATAAATATCTTCAGAACCCGTAGTCTCTCTGACGTGCCAAGAGAAAAGTAGAGGTGATAACTTATCAGATTCACCACTCTCTATACCCCAGTGAACTCGGTATTTCCCAAGAGCTGGGTGATCAATTCTGCGAGTCGTTGGAGTAATATTTGGCCAATATGAGCTGTATAGTATTTCAGTAGTAGAGTAATTAGTTACAGATAGCTCTAACTCTCCCCTAGAAGTACCAGTTGCATCAATAGTCTCGTCTATATCAACAGGATTCCCAGTATCATCCTGAAAAGTTATATCGAGATAGCGCTTAGAGTTAAGCGTCATCATGCTTGGAGCGTCAAGTACCGAAGGACTATTTAGGGTTGGCTGAATAAGCATAGTTATTTATCCTTTAATACGCTCTATTCGCTGCCTAAGAGAGCAACCTGAACAACAGCATCCAAAGTCGTCGCGGTTAAAACCGCTCCCGTACAAGATCCTAGATAAATCATTATAAACCCACCAGCGGCGATTGAGAAAGACTCCGCTCCTCCATTAAGAAGAACTGTTAGTGCTTGGTCAGTTCCAATATAAAGAATATCTCCTGAAGTAATACTACCAAAAGGAACCGTAAAAGGAGACGCAGCAATAGTAACGCTATAAGTATTACACATCTGCTCAGAAAAGGTTAGAGTAGGACCCGTAGTTGAATCAGGGTTTACGTCAGGTGAGCCAAGTACCATTGCCGCACTAGGACCTCCAACCGATATTGGGAAAGTTACAGTCCCTGCTATTGTTGCTGTAGACATTTTATCTTACCTCTTGTAGACCATAGTTTAAGCCTACCGCTAAAAGTCCTCCCAAAATTACACCAGAGATTAAGTATACGGGAGGAGACTTATACCATCTATCTTTGCTATTTAGTTTCTCTTGAAGTCTCTCAACCTCTTTTACTCTTAATTCATCTACTTTACCGAATTGCGTTTCCCATTTAGCCGCAATCTTTTCGGTTACTATTAATTCGAGTTCTAGCGTTTGAATACCAAACTCTAATTTCTTTATCTTCAGGTTTAAAGCTGGAATCTTCTCAAGTTTTAAAACATGAAATTCTGTAAGGTCTAAGAGCATTTTTGTTCCGGTTGCTTCATCAAACCAAAAACCAGGAACACCTTCATGCTCCATCTCAACTTTGTTCTGAGAAAGAGTCATAGCAGGTATTAAACATGTCAAAAGTATAATAAATAGATACTTCATTTTAATAACCCAACTCATCGAACTTTTTAATCTTCTGTGCTAGAGTAAGTTTACGCACTTCTGCTCTAGCTTTTATGATGTCTTGATCTGTAAGCGCTATACGCTTGTCCAGAGCCGCTAGCTCTTCTGAAGTAGCAGCATTCATTAAAGACAACATCTCCTTCTCGCCTTGAAGAGCAATAATCTCTTTATGACGTTTAGCAATGTCTAATCTCCTACGCTTAATTTGAGAGTCAACATAGCTATTCCTTACCGTAAATAAGGCAATAACTGATAGTATGACGCCCAAGGCAGCTAGGATACCTTTATAATGCTTCTTGATGAATGCCCAGATTTTCTTTAGAGTCCGCATAAACCCTCCAATTAGTTATGCTTCTATTCTTCCAGTTCTACTTCAGTGTCTTTCATCTTTTTTATAAAGAGCTTAGTCACCCACGTATAAATAGTTTGAGCACTTGTCCCAAGCGCAGCTCCGTAAAGGAGCTGGATCTTTAAAGACTCTTCAGGTAAGAATAAACCAAGTGCTGCACCGAAAAGAACAGGCAAAAAATAAAGTATCTTATTCCCTACGTCACCCTCAAAGAAAGATTTGAAGGTTTTCTTTAATCCTAAAATCAGAAAATGAATTACAAAAACAATAGCAATATAGATTCCGTAAGTAGTTAGTATTTCTTCAATCATTATAAACTCCTTAAACGTTACTTCCAATAGTTTGCTGAATGAACGTAACGTGTAGTTCTACTATGCCTGCTGAGTTATTCGTAAACTCAGTAACGTATGCCGCTGGAAAAGAAACAGAGTT
>Ga0075116_10001154_pt1 | contig 12161 bp, 13 predicted proteins | sample AntAceMetag02UKC_FD_69786 | JGI IMG/M metagenome (GOLD analysis project Ga0075116, IMG submission 69786) | Saline lake microbial communities from Ace Lake, Antarctica- Antarctic Ace Lake Metagenome 02UKC | ecosystem: Environmental > Aquatic > Non-marine Saline and Alkaline > Saline | place...
TAATACTTTAAATATATGCGTCCCGATAGTGTTAATCAAGATTTTATAAAAAAATGGAAACTTTAACTAATAATAGGTCATATAATAAACATCTAACCGCCTATTACGGGTATGCCTAAAAGGCACACCCTAACACTATCGGGATGCGTCCCGATAGTGTTAACCAAAATTTCAATATGAAAACAAAGAATCAAAATTACATCAGGTCGAATAATCAAAACTTAACTATATATTACGGGTATGCCCCAACAAGGCACACCCTAACACTATCGGGATGCGTTTAACATTTTATGGCGGCGCCAAGACTATTACCGGTGCCAATTATATATTAGAAGCAGGAAACGGAGAGAAAATAATGATTGACTGCGGGTTGCTCCAAGGCGGACATTATGCTGAGAACAAAAACTTTGAAGATTTTCCGTATAATCCTGAAGAAATCGGGGCGGTTTTTGTAACCCACGCCCACATTGACCACATCGGTCGGCTACCCAAACTTATCTCAAATGGATTTAAAGGGACGGTGTATTCAACCGAACCAACCAAAGCGTTTGCCAAGAGTCTTTTGGAGGATTCGGTAGATATTTTAGCTCGGGAGGCAAAGCGGTATGGGAAACCAGGATTTTGCAGACAGGGGGATATTAAAAAATTAATGAACCAGTGGCAGGAAGTGGTATACCATCAGAAAATTACCCATGGTCCGTTTCTGGTTACTTTTTATGACGCCGGCCATATTTTAGGTTCGGCATTTATAAAAATTGAAGCGGATGGAAAATCAGTAGTTTTCTCCGGTGATTTAGGTAATTCGCCGGCGCCTCTTATAAAGGAAAGGGAATTAATACCAACGGATATTGATTATGTTTTTATGGAATCAGCCTACGGCGGGGAAAAACATGAACCAAGGGAAGGAGTGATGGATAAGTTGGAAGATATAATTGAAGCGACGGTGAAAAGAAATGGAGTGCTTCTTATCCCTGCCTTTGCGATGGAACGGACTCAGATTCTTTTACACCATATTCATGATTTAATGAGTAGTAAGAAAATTCCGAAAGCGTTGGTTTTTTTGGATAGCCCGTTGGCGATAAGAGTAACGGAAGTATATAAAACCTTCGCTGATGTTTTAGACAGAGAAACTCAGAAATTTTTAAGAGAAGGCCATAATCTTTTTGAGTTTCCCAATCTTTATAGAACGGAAACAACTGAGGAATCAAAAGCTATTTGGAAAAAAGAATCTCCGAAAATCATTATTGCCGGAGCCGGAATGTCTCAGGGGGGCCGTATTTTACATCATGAAAAACGATATTTACCCGATTCTAAAAATGCGATTGTATTTGTGGGATATCAAGTTAAAGGCTCGCTGGGCCGAAAGATTTTAGATGGAGCCAAGAAAGTTAAAATTAACGGGGATGAAATTCCGGTAAGAGCGCAGGTTTTCAGGATTTCCGAGTATTCATCTCACGCTGACCAACCTCAACTTTTGGAATGGCTCAAACCGGCGAGGTTTGATTTGAAAAAAGTATTTCTTATTCAAGGAGAGGAAGCGCAGATGGAAATTTTAAGTTCAAAGATTCAAGACAGGTTGGCGGTTGAGGTTGAAATCCCGGAAGAAGGAGATTCTGTAAGTTTGTGAACCGGTAAGCTTGTAAAAAAATGCCCAGTGAAACTTCGCTGCCGCGCCTAACGGCACGAGAGACCAAAAGTTAGCAGCATAGTTTCACCGGGTTCACCCCGTGAAATTACACTGATATCTTGCGATAGATTAGAGTAAGGTAAGGGTGTAATTTTATGGGATAGGCGTTATACTAAAACCAGTCGTGTTAATTAATTTATTAAATCAGTGAAATTTCTACGGGGATGAAGAAAAATAATATTTTTGGACCGACATATAAAATTTGCGTTTCCGGAGCGGCTGAGACCGGTCATTGTGACCCGGATGCGGTGAAGAAAGCCGAGGAAATGGGTCGTGAAATTGCCCGTCGCGGTTATGTTCTTGTAACCGGAGCGACAACTGGCATTCCCTACTGGGCGGCTAAAGGCGCTAAAGAGGAAGGAGGAACAGTGATTGGTTTTTCACCGGCGGCTTCTAAGATAGCCCATGTGAAATCATACCGATTACCTTTGGATTATCACGATGTAATAATTTATACCGGTTTTTATTACGCCGGCCGGAATTTAATTCTTATTCGTTCCTCGGACGCAGTTATTACAATCTGTGGCCGAATGGGCACATTAAATGAGTTTACAATTGCTTTTGAAGATGACAAACCAATCGGGGTGCTGGAAGGTTCCGGAGGAACAGCTGATATGGTTAAGGAGATAGTGAAGAAAGGTCATCGGGGACCGGGTAAAGTTGTTTTTGCTAAAGAAGTTCATGATTTATTGGATAAAGTAGAGAAAGTAATGGAATAAATAATGGGGAACTTTTTTTTGGCGGTTGGAATGATTGCCGGAACAGCTATTGGAGCTGGGATTTTCTCATTGCCTTATATATTTAACAAGCTCGGAATGCTAACTGGGCTTTTTTATTTGGTGGTTTTCGCCCTGATTTATTATTTGGTGCATTGGCAGTATGCGCAGGTGCTTCAGTCCAGCAGTAAAGAGCATCATTTTTCATATTTTGCAAAAAAGTATCTTTCGAAGTTTTGGGAAAAGATAGCTTCAGTAACAGTTATTTGCGGACTTATTTTCAGTTTAACAATTTATCTTATTCTTTCGAGAACTTTTGCGGGACTTATTTTTGGAGAGACGGGAGTGATAGTAATCATTGTTTTCTGGGTTTTGAGTTCAGTTTTGATTTTTAGCCGAAGCGCTTTGATTGGCTGGGCAGAAATAATAGGAGGTCTCGGTATCGTTTTTATTACCCTTCTTATTCTAATTGGAGGCGGAGATGGTCAAAAGGTAATCCTGCCGGCGGTGCGGCAGATAGGTTTTTGGGAAGCGCTTTTGCCATTTGGACCGCTTCTTTTTGCCTTTTCAAGCAGAGCTGCGGTTTCGAAAGTTGTAGGGTTTTATCGAAGCCTTTCCAAACGGAAGAGATTTCCTTTAAAAAAAGCAATCTTGTGGGGAACATTACTGCCGGTTTTTGTTTATCTTATATTTATTCTCGGCGTACTCCGATTGGTACCCGGTGTTTCACCGGATACGTTAGGAAGCTTAGAGGTTCTACCTCAGGGAATTCTTTTAATGATTGGAGTAATCGGACTTTTAGCCTTGTGGACTTCCTACTTTGTTATCGGCAGCAACATTTACGACATTTTAAGATTTGATATTTTAAAAAAGAATAGGTTAGCCGGTATAATTACCCTTCTTGCGCCTTTAGGATTGTATTTTTTAGGATTTAAAAATTTTATGGCGGCGGTTTTGATAACAGGCGGTTTATTTTTAGCTCTGGAGTCAATTTTTGTAACTACGATGTGGCTTAAAATGAAAGATGGCGGAGTGGCTTTTGTTCGGGTACTTCCTCTTTACCTTGTGTTTTTATTGGCAATTGTGTATCAGATATTGGGAATTTTTAGATGAAACAGTTATACTAAAAAAGATGGAAAATCTTATTCGAACATTAATGGCAGTATTTTTAATAGGATTGGTAGTGATGGCGATCGTATTTTTTAGCATTTTTGGTATGATGCCGGTTAAGAAATTAACCAAAGTTTTTAGAGAGGGAGATGAAGCAACTTCAACCGAGACGAACGAGCCGACAATTATAGCGTCATCAACAATGATTGAGGAGATGATTAAAAGGTTACTTCCGGCGAAGGAAGAAGAAACGGAAAAAGAGGAAGAGGAACCGGTTTATCAGCCGGCGAAGCCGACTGAACTAAAACTAAGGTGTGATTATAATTTAAACATAGAAGGAGGAGAATTTTCACCGGCGATATTGGAAGTTAATAAAGGGGAAGAATTGAGAATTAAATTAATGTCGGCTGATAAATTTTACACAATAAAAATCCCCGCTTACGGATTATCTCAAACGGTTGGTCCCGGAGGCGAAAAACTGATTGCTTTTCAAGCTTTGAGTACAGGCGAATTTCCTATAGTATGCGAGGGATGCAATGAGGATTTTGAGGCAAAATTGATTGTGGAATAGCCCCCGTGGTTTAATGGACCCCGGTACTAAAGACGCCCTCATAGCTCAAAGGATAGAGTACTGGTTTCCGGAACCAGTGATCGAGGTTCAAGTCCTCGTGAGGGCACATAGGCATCTTAGTACGGGGCAGGCAGAACAAGGGTTCGACGTGCCCCGTGAAATTTGGAAAATTTTATCGGGGTTCCTGCCGGGGGCACGAATTAGTAATCAGTAAATAAGAATTAATAGATGGAAAATAAAATAAATATAATAGAGGATCTGGAGTTTAGAGGGCTTATTAATCAGTCTACTGATCTTGGTGTTTTAAAAAAGGCGCTTGAAAAACCAATTACTTTATACGCCGGATTTGACCCAACAGCCGACAGTTTGCATGTGGGCAGTCTTTTGTTGGTTCTTACGTTAAGGCGTTTTCAGGAAGCCGGACATAAACCGATTGTCTTGGTTGGTGGAGCAACCGGTCTTATCGGTGATCCAAGCGGGAAGACAGCCGAGCGGCCGTTAAGCCCTGCAAAAAAAGTCAAAGAGTGGGCCGGTGATATTAAAAATCAACTGGAACAGTTTCTTGATTTTGGTTCTGATAAAGCTCAGCTTGTTAATAATTATGATTGGCTGAGCGAAATGAAAATAATCCCGTTTCTTCGGGATATCGGCAAGAATTTCTCGGTGAATTCAATGATTGCCAAAGAATCGGTGAAGAAACGGCTTGAAACCGGTATTTCCTTTACCGAGTTTAACTATCAAGTGCTTCAGGCCTGCGATTATCTTAATCTTTTTGAAAAATATGGTTGTCGGTTGCAAATTGGAGGCAGTGACCAGTGGGGGAATATCACAGCCGGAGTTGATTTAATAAGGAGAGTGAAGCGAGAGGAAGTGTACGCTCTTTCAATACCGCTTGTTACCAAAGCGGATGGGACAAAATTTGGCAAGACCGAGACAGAAACTGTATGGCTTAGTTCGAAAAAAACCACTCCTTATGAATTTTACCAGTTTTGGATTAATATTGACGACCGGGAGGTGGTAAAGCTCTTGAAGTATTTCACTTTTTTATCCCAAGAGAAAATTGAAAAACTTGGGCAGCAAGTCAAAGATAACCCGGCAGAACGGGAAGCCCAGCGAGTATTAGCTCGGGAGGTTACGGAAATTACTCATGGAAAAGAGGCGACTGCGAGAGCTGAAAAAATATCAGATGCTTTATTTTATGGAAATATTAGAGAGTTAAACAAAGAAGAAATTAAAGAAGGATTTAAGAATGTTTCTTCATATGAAATTAAGAATAAGAACGAGTTGGAACTAGTAGAACTTTTAGTTGAGGCCGGAGTGGTTTCTTCGAAGCGCCAGGCAAGAGAGGATATTAAGAATGGGGCAATTTATATAAACGGAAAACAGGAGATGGATACCGGTAAAATCTTGCAGTTTTCAGATAGGTTGTTTGGGGAATATATAGTTATTCGCCGCGGCAAAAGATCTTATTATGTTATTAGGTGGTATTAATATTTTGGATTTTTAAAAGCGGGCTTGAAAGCCCGCTTTTATTATCAGTGTATTTACTATTCTTATTTATTTCTTCGTCTTAATAATTTTGTCTATTATTCCGTATTTTTTAGCTCCATCGGCGTCTAACCAAAAATCGCGGTCGGTGTCTTGCTCAATTTTTTTGAGAGGCTGGTTAGTATGACCAGCAAGAACATGATTAATTTTGTCCTTGATTTTCATAATATGCTTGGCGGTAATTTCAATTTCAACAGCCTGACCTTCAACCCCACCCATTACTTGGTGGAGAAGAATTTCAGCATTAGGAAGGGTAAGACGTTTACCCTTTGCCCCAGCGGCTAAGAGAACCGCGCCCATTGAACCGGCTATACCAACGCAAATTGTTGAAACCGGCGATTTAACGTATTGCATGGTGTCATAAATTGCCATGCCGGCAGTTACCGAGCCGCCGGGAGTGTTTAAATACAATCTAATGTCTTTATTAGAATCCTCATCATCAAGAAAGATTAGTTGAGCAATTATGCTGTTAGCGGTTTGGTCGGTGATAGGACCGCCTAAGAAAATTATCCGTTCCTTCAAAAGACGGGAATATATATCATATGCCCTTTCTCCCCTCGGTGATTTTTCAATTACAGTTGGAATTAAATTCATAATTTTAGTTTATGGTTTGCTATAAATTCATTAAAACGTAGGGAAAGCGGGAAGTCAAGCCCGTTAATCTATTAGACCAACAAGGTTGACAATCGTATTATATCTTGATATACTTCAAGCAGATATTTAAAAACTAAAAAAGAAAGGAGTTCTGAAATGAAAATGTTAAAAGTTATCTTAATTATTTGCGCTTTCTTAACCGCTTGTAGTGTCACTAAAACCCCCGTGGAACCGTTTAATAAGGATTCACTAATTAAAGACATAGATGAAATACCGGAAGTAGCCCAGTTATATAAAGCTTCTTATGAAAATATTTGGGAAGCTATGTTGGTTACTGTTCAAGAAATGGGAAATCCACTGCAAACCGTTAATGAGAAAGATGGTGTTCTTGTTACCAACTGGGCGCCATTTTACGATGGTTTATTCGTTGTCCGTAGGGATTGTTTTATAATTCACGTGACGAAACAAGCCGGTGGCCGAGTTGAAGTGAGAATTAAAAGAGCGGTACAAGCTGTTAAAAAGAAGAGCAGGTACGCCCTTTGTACAGATGGAGAAATTGAGACATGGATGCTTCACCGAATAGAGCAAAAGTTGAAATAAATTATTAATCCCTCACATATATATGTGTGAGGGATTTTCTTTTAACTCAAAAAACGATTTCTAACGGGGTTTAGTATTCAATTAACTTTATTTCTTCGGCAACTACTTTTTTATCTGTTCTTAGGTTATTTTTAGTTTGAATTGCGATTTGTTCTCCTTCGCACAAGTCGGATATTTCAAGCTTTGTTGTAGTCGGGCTGCCGTCAGTTTGAGGGTTTGTGTAGTCAATTTTTAATATCTCCGTTTCACTGCCAACGGTTACAAATTTTGTCATTTTTTTGTGGGCCGAACCGTCAGTGTGGGGAAGGTAATCATCGGGGTCAATTATTTCCAAGGTGATAGTGGCTCCATAGATACCTTTGATTATGCCGCCGGCGCTAACTATTACTTCGGGCGGTTTCGGGTATACCTTATCAATCAAAGCTCCAAGTTCGCCTTCAACTTTTTCCCCACCAAGTTTTTTGCCGGCAAAAAATCCAAGAAGACCCATACCAAAAATTACTATTAAAACTAATAATATTGTGGTCTTTTTCATAAATTGTCTTTAACGAGTTTTATCCATCTTATTATACAACAATATTTATAAAAGTTTTATATGGGCTGTGGATAAAGTGTTATGAGGGCATCGGATACTCCTGTAACCTTGTTTAAAAGCATGGGCTTTTTTATTTAAACAGCATCAGTTAGATAATTAGAATTTATTTTAATATGGCATTTGTCTAATAAGGTGACGGCCGTCACCTTATTAGACAAGTTTAAAAACGAGCAGTTAGTTGAATAGTTAGATAATCCAGAATGTTTCGCGTCAATTTTTTGCCAAATTGGAAAAATCATCTCAGAACTCGCTCTGGATGTGGGTTCCCAGCACCTGATTTTAGGGAACTGCCCCCTTTGGAAATCCCCTTGAGAATATTTATCCAATAAAAAAGTAGCCATCGATTAAGATGGCTACAAATATCAAAGATTAGTGATCATTCCAATGCCAGTCATCGTGAGGAATATAATTCCTATCTGTGTTAGCAGGATTTTTTTTCTCGGCTTCAACCGTCGCAGTTATTCTGGAGAGAATGTTTGTGCCTTTTGGTACCACACTCTCTTGTGTCTCTACTTTCACAGCATTCACACTAGACCCGCAGTTTTCCATCCGCGCTTTTATAGCGGAGCTCTTTGATTTCGGAATTACAATTTGCGCTTCCATAACAAACCTCTTTAATTTTTAAATTACAATTGTCAAGTTCTGGATTTTCCAGAATCTATATTAAATATATTATAAATTGTTTTCTTTGTCAATATCTTCGCTCTCGGCAGTTTTGTTAGTTTGATATTTTGATTTATTTGGTTAATGAGAAACAACTCAATGGATTACGCTGTTTCTTTTGGGTTTATTTAAGTTTTTATTACCCTAACTCTCGTAATATTGAAACTTTTAGCATCACAAATATTGTATAATAGGGTTTTACCTAGTTGAAATATTATGGTCTAACAGGTAAGATTTCAACTGTGACGAGCCGTAGTGTGATGACAATACTCATTATTTTGGAAACACGTAGCCTAAGTTCAAAAAATCAACTTTTACCACTTTAATTTTAAAAATAGCAAAAAGTAAACTTGAAATATGAAAATAAAGTTCAAAATTTCAAAATTAGCAAATCTATTCTTCTTTATTTCAAATTTGTCCGAATGGAGCCCATACTGTAGAAAGAAATATAACCAGGTTTGGTTGAAACGCAACCCCCTCAAACGAAACGAAAAAGAGGCGTTAGGAAATATTAGGAACGCTCTTAAAAAACACAAGAATATTAAGCGTCATTTCTTCAAATCCGAGAAAGAGGTGTGGCGTGGTGTATCTCAGCAATTAACTGAAAAAGAAAAGGAAACCTTACGTTTCTCATTGAAAATCTTTTTGCCTCGTTTCGAAAAACTTTGGAACAAAAGAGAAAAGGAACTGTACCAGATATCGAGGGTATTTTCCAAAAAATCTCTATTAATAAATAAATCGCTCAAGGTGCTTAAATTTTTATATGCGCCTCGAAGCGTTCCGGAATCTGTAACTATTTTTCTTCTTATAAATCCCATAACCGAGCATCTTGTGGGAGGAGGAGGGAAAATAAGCTCACAAGCTATTGTACTTGAATGTTCTCACATTACAAAACAAAATAATCCCCACCATTTTTTCTCTCGTGTTTTGCTCCATGAAATAATTCACATGGCGTATGAAGACCGTGTAAAAAAAGTAATAAAGAGATATCTTGACAGTAGGAAATTTAAAAATATTGAACCTACTCTACGCAAATCTGCTGTATACAAAGAAACGAGATCTTTTCTGGGTACCATTAAGGAAATGGTTGCGGTTTCGCTATTACCGGAAGGATACCTAAGTGAATATCTATTCAAGACAAATATCAAAAAGAGCCTTCTTCGGCGAAAAAGTGTACGCAATAGGAACCTTGAGCACACATACTATGATTTAATGCTTTTTGCGGTCTGGGAACTTTACCCAATTGCCCGAGAATACTATATAAAAAAGAAGAGAATAGATGTCCAATTTATTGAAGAAGCCGCAGAGGTATGGAAAAACTTCTATCATGCCAATCTTACAAAATGGAGACCATAACTAAAATAAAAGAGGAGCGTCTACTAAACGCTCCTTTGAATTAGTTTACTATCTACTGCTGAAGCAATATGGCTAAACATAGCTTTACGAGCCTCGCACATTGTATTCGGATATCTCTCAAGATTTCCCTTAAATGAGTAACGCGAGCACCCACCGTGGCAGAGTAATAGCCACTTGCAGTCCAAACAATTTTTCGGGGGAGTTGTAACCGCTTGGGTAAATAGTTGATAGGGTTTGTCAGTAACAATTTCGGATAGATCCTGCCTTAAAATATTCCCAAAAACAAAATTTTCTCCCAAAAAAGTATCGCAAGGGACCAAATCCCCATTGTAATTCACCTTAACGTGGCGGTAGCAACTATTTCTTAGGTGGCATACCGAGGGTGTTCCTCCTAATAACCAACGAAGGACATCGTCAAAAAATCCGATGGAGAATACGGCATTATCCTTTTCAAACCAAAGGTCGAAGAGAGTATTCATAAAGTGAGCATATTCCATCGGGTTAATTGCAAAGGGATTCTCTCCAAAACAGGGATTGAATTGTGACGATGTGAAGTTTTCTTCTATCATGAACCGGTAAAGATTCTCTGCATAGCCCATTGCGCTTTTTGTGATGGTGAAGATAACACCAAAAGGAATATCAAGTTTTCTTAAATTATTAATTCCTTTCATGGCTGACTTAAATGATCCTTTCCCGGAAGCATCAACGCGATGGAGATCGTTCAGCCATTGCGGCCCATCAATACTGACTCCTATTTTGAAATCGTGAGATTTTAGAAATTCGGCGCAGTTAGAATCAACAAGAGTTGCGTTAGTTTGCATACGGTTTTCTATAATCTGATCAGGGGATACCTTCATTTTCATTTCGATGCGGTAAGCGTCCTCAAAAAATCGTAGGCCACGCATCAGCGGTTCACCGCCATGCCAACAAAAGCTGATAAACCTAGGATAAACTTCAACAAATTTGCGAATAGTTGCTTCAAGGACAGATTTCTTCATTAAAGTAGGAGAGGACTGGCGAATGTTATGACAATAACAGTATTTACAAGAAAGATTACAAGAAGCCCCAGCTGGCATCACGGTTGGTCTTAATTGTAGCTTTTCCAAATATTTCACAACCTTAGCTTTCATAATAAACTCCTTTCTTTATTTAGTTTTTAAGTATCTAATAGAATACTAACAGATATTGGTGTGGGTGTCAATGTTATTTCAGTTGAATTCAACCCCGAAGCGCAACACTTAAAATCTCTGTTCTTATGTTAAAAAACAGAAGCTCTCCTGTATTTTGTGGAGTTACTGGAAGGAATTTTCTTGTAACTTATGATAATCGAGTTGTTTCTTATAACAGAATAATAGAGAGTGGTTCTGAGAAGGCATTGTTTTATATTCTGGACAATGGTGCAGAAGAGCTGCTTATATAACAGCCTTTTATTTTGTATACACATATCATATTTAAATTGGTATTATAAACTTATGATTCATTCGGAATTTTTTAATATAAAAAAGGGGAATAGAAGATGAAAAAGAGAATAGACATTTTAATAAAAGAGAAAGAGCTGGTAAGGAGTCGAGAAATAGCTAAGAATTTAATTGAATCCGGTTTGGTGAAAATTAAAGGAGAAATAATTCGAAAACCGAGTAAGAAAGTTGATATTCAGTCAGAAATAGAAATAGAATCATTACCCAAGTATGTAAGTCGAGGTGGAGAGAAATTAGAAAAAGCTTTAGAAAAATTCGGAGTTAATGTAGAAAATTTGATCGCGGTTGATGTAGGCGCTTCTACCGGCGGTTTTACCGATTGTCTTTTGCAAAAAGGCGTAGCTTGCATATATGCTGTAGATGTAGGAAATGCTCAGTTAGATAAAATTTTAAGAAAGGACCCTAGAGTTTTAGTATATGAAAACACCGATATAAGGAACCTGGACAATTTACCTCAAATTGCTGATTTGGTGGTAGTAGATGTTTCCTTTATCTCCCTTACTTTAGTTCTTTCATCGGTAAAGAAATTGTTAAAACCAGAAGGCAAAATTATTGCTCTTATTAAACCTCAGTTTGAGGTTGGTAAGGAAAATATTGGAAAAAGCGGTGTAGTAAAGTCTGAAAAAGCAAGAGAAAAAGCAATTAGGAAAGTAAAAGAATGGTCAAAATCAAATGGGTTTCGAGTTCTTGATATTATTAATTCGCCGATAAAGGGTAGTAAAGGTAACGTAGAATATTTTATTTTTCTCGAATTAAGTGAATAGGTTTTATAACAACAGAAAGTTATTATAGGTCTTTCAGTTTTTAATATTTGTGTTATTTTTGGTCAATTTTTTGACAAATTGGAAAAATCGTCTCGCAACCCGCTCTGGATGCAGGTTCCCAGCGCTTGATTTTAGGGGACTGTCCCTCTTTGAAATAGGCTTGACGGTTGGATTAGGTTTTGTTATAATCTAAGCAGAAATTTAAAAACTAAAAAAGAAAGGAGTTCTGAAATGAAAACGTTAAAGATTATTTTTCGTTGTATTGCCTTCGTACTTTTTACTTCGTTGATATTAGTTTCATGCGAGCCGGAAGATACTCCTCCAGAGCTGACTTATCTAAAACCTTATGATGGAGAGAATAATGTGTCAGTCCATACCAAGATTATTGTGAGGTATAACGAGCCGGTAGTTGTAAATGACTTAAGCTTTTCTCTTAAGGAAACCGAAACTTCTACAGCAATAGAAGCCGAGGTTTCTAC
>Ga0075116_10001157_pt1 | contig 12153 bp, 12 predicted proteins | sample AntAceMetag02UKC_FD_69786 | JGI IMG/M metagenome (GOLD analysis project Ga0075116, IMG submission 69786) | Saline lake microbial communities from Ace Lake, Antarctica- Antarctic Ace Lake Metagenome 02UKC | ecosystem: Environmental > Aquatic > Non-marine Saline and Alkaline > Saline | place...
AAAATCCTTAAAAATTTCCTTTTTGGAGTTTGTGGATGTAAGAGAACATGGACAATGAAATCTTTCATAGAGAAGAAGGTTAATGATATTAAGGAGCGGGTAGGTAAAAAGGATGTTATTCTAGGTCTTTCAGGAGGAGTTGACTCTACAGTAAGCGCAATTCTTTTGCATAAAGCTTTGGGAAAGAAGCTGCACTGCATCTTTGTTGATAACGGAGTTCTCAGAAAAGGCGAAAGGGACAGAGTTGAAAAGCTTTTCCGAAAGAATATTAAACTTGATCTTATTGTCATTGATGCCAGGAAAAGATTCATAAAAGCTTTAAAAGGTGTAGACGATCCTGAAAAGAAAAGAAAAATAATAGGAAGAACTTTTATAAAAGTATTTGAAGAAGAAGCTAAAAAAATTAAAGGTGTGGAATTTTTGGCGCAGGGAACCCTTTATCCTGACGTAATAGAGTCTCAATCCTTTTTTGGAGGACCCAGCAAAACAATAAAATCTCATCATAATGTCGGAGGACTTCCGAAAAAGATGGGTCTAAAATTGGTTGAACCTCTTAGGGACCTCTTTAAAGATGAGGTCAGAAAAGTTGGATCAGAGCTTGGTCTACCCAAGAGTCTTACTGAGAGACAACCTTTCCCGGGACCTGGGCTTGCAGTACGTATACTGGGAGAGGTTACAGAAGCTAGGCTCGATATACTAAAAAAAGCGGACTGGATAATAATTGACATAGCTAAAGAAAAAAATATTTATTATAAAACATGGCAGATTTTCGGAGTTTTTCTACCGGTAAAAAGTGTAGGCGTTATGGGAGATGACCGTACGTATGAAAACACTATCGCAATACGTGCAGTAACAAGCGTAGATGGAATGACAGCGGATTGGGCAAAAATACCGTATCCTGTGCTTGAAGAGATGTCGAATCGCATAATTAATCAAGTTGAGGGGGTTAACCGAGTTGTTTTTGATATAAGTTCAAAACCTCCCAGCACTATAGAGTGGGAATAAGATACAAAGTAGGGACGAGCAAATACATATTGCCAAATAACTGTCCCTAAGATCCTTATAAACTGTCACCCAAACGTGTAAGCATTCCGGGTTTAATGAAAGTCGAAACACGGAGGTTTCGACACACCTCGGACATTGCCTGCCTGCCGGCAGGCAGGCGTCCTCGGCGCCTCGGTCGCTCACTCGGGATGTCGTGCTTGGTGACAAAGCTGATGCAGAGGACGGGACAGCCACCTTGTTTTGATACTGCTGATTATCTAGGGAGATATACGACAAAGAAATAGAATGAAGAAGGAAGCTTGAGGAAAAGCCTCCACATTATGCTGAATACCACGTAAAAAAGAACGTAGCAGATGCAATTAAAAGGTTCTTTGCAGCAAGTGTTTTAAGTAGATGAACTTATAACTTGATACCATTTTTTACATAAGACGGCAGAAAGACCGAATTTTATATCGATCAGAGACAAAAGCACTTGATGTTACTAAAAACCAAAGACACACAAACGCGAACCAAGGGAAAATATGAAATACGCGAGGATAGAGGTTAGAGATAAAAAAGGCATATATGATGCTGTTGCGGAGAATCTTAAAACAGATATCCGTGATATCAATATAAAAAATATCAAAGAAATTGAGTACGTACAAGTATACACTCTCGAAGGCGATTTTTCTAAGAAAGAGCTTACTTTGATGGCTAAAGAGGTCCTTACTGATAAAGTTTCTCAGGAATCGAATACATCGGGCGGGTTTTCTCATGCAAGATCTAAAAACGTGCATGTTATAGAGATAGCGTATAATCCGGGGGTAATGGACCCGGTTTCCGAAAGTGCCATGAAGGCAGCTAGGGATATGGGGATAAAAAGCATAGAAAAGGGAGCGACATCTAAAAAATACGTTATTTCCGGAAACCTTACCTCTTTACAGATAAAAAATATTACGGATAAACTCCTTTATAACAAAATCGTGCAACATGTTACTGATCCTAACGAAAAAGAGAAACATCTTTCATCTTACAGTTTTAAACGTGTTGAAGTTGATCTTGCAAATGCTACAGAGCGCAAACTCGCTAAAATAAGTAAAGAAGGACAGCTTTACTTGAATCTGACAGAGATGAAGGGTATACAAAAATATTTCCGCAAGCTTAAAAGAAATCCTACAGATTGCGAGCTCGAAACAATAGCACAAACTTGGAGTGAACATTGTAAGCATAAGACTATGATGGGATCTATAAGTTATAACAAAAAGTTATACCGGAATCTTTTGAAAGAAACCGTGATGAAGGTAACGAAAGACCTTAAGAAAGACTGGTGCGTTTCGGTATTCAAAGATAATGCAGGCATAATAAAGTTTGATGCTAAAAACAATATTTGTTTTAAGGTGGAGACACATAATCATCCCTCTGCACTCGAACCCTATGGTGGCGCTGAAACTGGTATAGGAGGCGTTATACGAGATCCTATGGGAACTGGGCTTGGAGCTAAACCAATAATCAATACAGATATTTTTTGTTTCGGACATCCTGATATGAAAGTCTCAGAAGTCCCAAAAGGTGCACTTCATCCAAAAAGAGTATTAAAAGGTGTTGTAAGCGGGGTTAGGGATTATGGGAACAAGATGGGGATACCAACGGTTAACGGTGCCGTCTGTTTTGATGAAAGGTATATTGGTAACCCTCTAGTTTTTTGTGGGAATGTAGGTATATTACCCGCAAAATTTTCTTTCAAGAAAGTTTCACCCGGAGATCTTATTGTTGTAGTTGGTGGACGTACAGGTCGTGATGGTATTCATGGAGCAACTTTTTCCTCTGCGGAGCTAACAAAGGATTCTGAAACAGTTTCTTCAACTGCGGTTCAGATAGGAAACCCAATAACAGAAAAGAAAGTACTTGATACTTTACTAGTCGCCAGAGATCTTGGTCTTTATGATTCGATAACCGATTGTGGTGCTGGAGGATTGTCTAGCGCCGTAGGTGAGATGGGTGAAGAAACCGGTGCTGATGTAGATTTAGATAAAGCTCCACTTAAATATAAGGGTCTAACACCTTGGGAAATATGGATATCGGAAGCTCAGGAAAGAATGGTACTTGCTGTTAAGCCTAAGAAACTCAGAAAATTAATGAAAATTTTTGATAGTGAAGATGTTGAAGCTACAGTTATAGGTACATTTACCAATACAAAGAAACTTAGGCTTTATTATAAGGGGAACATTTGTTCTGACCTTGATATGTCCTTTATTCACGGTGGTTTACCGAAGATAACAAGGAAAGCTGTTTGGAAACCTAAAAAACAGGATAAGAAAGCCTTGCCTGTAAAGAATAAAAATCTTGCGAATGATCTTGTTAAAGTGCTTTCTACATGGAACGTTTGCAGTAAAGAATGGATAATACGTCAATATGATCATGAAGTGCAAGGAGGCAGCGTTTTAAAGCCTTTGATAGGTGAAGATAATGATGGACCTGCTGATGCCTCTGTAACAAGGCCTATACTTAATGGAAGTAAAGGAATTGTTCTATCTAATGGTATTTCTCCGGGATATGGAGATATAGATCCTTATTGGATGGCAGCTAGTGCAATAGATGAGGCGCTTCGTCAAATAGTAGCTGTTGGTGGAGATGTAAGTAAAGTTGCTCTTTTAGATAATTTTTGTTGGGGTAATACCGATAAACCAGATCAGCTTGGAGGATTGGTTAGAGCCTCCCAGGCTTGTTATGACATGGCAAAAGTTTATGGAACGCCTTTTATTTCCGGAAAAGATAGTCTTAACAATGAGTTTAATACAGGAAAAGGTACAGTTTCTATACCTCCAACACTTTTAATTTCAGCTATTGGAGTTGTTAAGAACGTCAGAAAAACTATTACTTCAGACGTTAAAACACCTGGAAGTAAATTATATATCCTAGGAAAAACTTTTCAAGAACTTGGAGCTTCACAATATTTTACTGTAAAAGGTAAAAATGGAGGAGCCGTACCTAAGGTGAATCCTGAAAAATCATTGAAACTAATGAAGAAAGTTGCTTCTTGTATTCAAAAAGGTTTAATTACCTCTGCGCATGACTGTTCTGAAGGTGGACTTGGAACATGTTTATCTGAAATGCTTTTTTCTGGCGGATTTGGTGCGAAAGTAACACTTAAAAACGTACCAAAAGAGCCAATGATAAAAAGAGATGATGTTTTACTCTTTTCTGAATCAAACTCTCGTTTTATTGTTGAGGTGCCCGCAGAAAAAAGTAAAATATTTGAAAAAGAGATGAAAGGCTTGCCTAAGGGTCTCTTGGGAGAAGTTGTTAAAGGTAAAGAATTATGTATCACAGGACTAAACGGAAAGAGTATTATACGTATACACATAAATATTCTCAAAAAGAATTGGAAAAAACCATTTAAAAGGCTTATGCATGAAGAAAGTTAGAACACTAATACTCAGAACTGGCGGGACCAATTGCGATAAAGAAACCGCGCACGCTTTCGAGATTTCAGGATCTGGAGCAGATCTTGTTCATATCAATACTTTGATAAGAAATAAGAGTATGCTTGATAAGTATCATATTCTTGCCATACCTGGAGGATTCACGTATGGGGACGATATAGCAAGTGGAAAAATATTGGCAAATGAACTAAAGTTCAATTTAAAGCAGCCGTTAACACGTTTTATCTCTAAAGGAAAACTTGTGATTGGGATATGTAACGGGTTTCAGGTACTGGTGAAGATGGGATTTTTGCCTAATATCGAAAATAAAAAGTCAATTGATGTAGAATCCACCTTAAGTCTTAATGATTCGGGAAAGTTTATTGATAAATGGGTATATCTCAAAAAATCATTAGAAAGTAAATGCTGTTGGACAAAAACATTACCCGAAGTGGTATATCTTCCAATAGCACATGCTGAAGGTAAGTTTATACCTAAAAATAAAAAAGTCTTAAAATTTCTCAATGATAATAAGCAAATAGTTTTCAGGTATACAGATCGTCTCGGGAAAGATGAAGAGAAGGGATTTAATCCAAACGGTTCAGTTGATCATATTGCTGGCATTTGTGACCATACAGGACGTATACTAGGTATGATGCCTCATCCTGAAAGACATGTTTCGTATTTGCAGCATCCGAATTGGAGAAGAAGGAAAAAGAGCGATAAGGAATTGGGTATCGGTTTAGAGATATTTAAAAATGGTGTTGAGTACATGAGGAATAAACTTTAAGAAGATTACGGGCGATGTTTATAGCGCAACTAATAGGAGGATTATTTGAAAAAGAAAAATGAAATTTATGATCTACCGGTAGACGAACCGTGGCGCGTATTTAGAATCATGAGCGAATTCGTTGATGGTTTTGAAACACTTAGAGGCCTTCAAAAGGCTGTGAGTGTTTTTGGCTCGGCACAATTGAAGCCGGACAACAAATATTACGCATTAGCTGAGAAGACCACGGGTCTTTTGGCAAAGGCCGGATATTCGGTTATAACTGGTGGGGGTAGCGGAATAATGGAAGCCGCGAATAAGGGAGCTTGTGATGCCGGCGGAGAATCCGTAGGGCTTAACATAATTATACCTGAAGTACAAGACGGGAATAAATATGTGACACTACCTCTTGAATTCAGATACTTTTTTGTCAGGAAACTTATGTTTGTTAAATACAGCAGAGCGTTTATAGTTTTTCCGGGAGGATTTGGGACTCTGGATGAATTTTTTGAATCCCTCACCCTTATTCAAACCGAAAAGATAGATCCTTTGCCGGTCATTCTGGTAGGGAAAGACTATTGGAAAGGTATGATGGAATGGATAAAAGGCACTTTCCTTAAGGAAAAAACCATAGAAGAAAAAGATATGGACATATTTCAAATGACTGATGATCCCAAAGAAGTAGTCAAGATCGTCGACAGTTTCTATGAAGAAAAAAAGAATTAAAAAATTCAGGAGGAGTGTTATGGAAAATAATTTTGGAGAAAAAAGAGATTTCCTTAGAGTTGATCATGAAACTCCTTTGAACTTTAAAATACTCACAGGAGAAAAATTAACATCAAAAACGGATATAACCGCGAGGAATGTATCCGCCTCCGGACTGCTTTTTAGGACAATGAAAGATTCTTCTATACCGGCCATTTCGGATATCATATGGGTAGAACTGGATGAGAAAATGGTAAACATTTGCTCGGAAATAGAAGAGGAGCTCATTACTCATAAAGGCGGTGTTTTTGGGAGAGTTGTTCGGATATCCGAAGGTGAACCCGGCATCTCCTATGATATCGGAGTTTGTTTTTTGAGGAAGACAGATCTGACAGAAGAAGAGATCCATGGGTTAGTTAGTAAATAAGTGTGAAGTGTTAAGAATTAAATGTTAAGTAAGCAAGAAGTGTTAAGTAAATTAACTGACTAGAGTGACTATCGACTATTGACAATAGACTATGGACGGGGAAGGACTGATGCGAGAAGACTGATGATTAAGTCTGTGCAATATAGAATGTGTAAAGGTAAAAAAACAATGGTCCATTGTCTATGCCGCCCTTGTACCTTTTAATACACAGCTCCAGTCAAACAACCATTCACTGTTCATCATTTACTACTTGATCTCAAAAAGGAGGCACTATGGATACATTAAAGAATTTTTTTATTGGTCTCATAATTGTGATAGTTTCTCTAATTATCCTTGGTCTGGTAATGCTGACCTGGCCCATTTTGATAGGAATAAGTTCGATCTTATTGTCAATCCTGGCTTTTGTGCTTTTTTTGACATTCATTTTCTATATAGTCGTCCTTATAGGACATAGCGCTCGTAATCTTTTTCAAAAATGAGCAGTCGGGGAGTTTCTTTTTTGAACGCCACGACTGCTCATCCTGAGGAGCGAAGCAACGCCTGCCTGCCGGCAGGAAGGATCTCTGGTAAAAATTTATAATGGACACTGAAAATTACGAAAGTTATGTTAAGAACAAAGAAGAAGACTTCGAGAATATGTGCACAAGATGCGGAGAATGCTGCGGATCTTTGGACGATCCCTGTATGCAACTTTTGAGTAGCGATAACGGCACTTTTATATGCCGGGATTATACAAATAGGATTGGCCCTCAAAAGACCCTTTCGGGTCAAACGTTCACCTGTGTTCCTATAACCGATCATATCAGGGCGGGTTCCTTGCGGCCCACATGTGCTTACAGAAACAAAAAATGTCATAATTAGGGCAAAACCGCTTGACATAGCTACGGGTAGGCTAATAGAATACTTTATAGTCTATTAATATTAAAACGAGAAACAATTGTAGCTGGGGTTTAAACCCCAGCTACAATTGTGGATAACTATTGGAGCAGTCTATGGGAAGTTTATCAAAAGGAGAAATACTTGAATATCATCTAGGAGGCAAGATCGGCCTTGATCTTACGAAAAAACTCGAAGATCAACATGATTTGAGCATTGCTTATACTCCTGGCGTGTCAAAAGTATGTGAAGAGATCCAGGAAGATATTGAAAAAGCATATTCTCTTACGGCAAAAGGAAATCTTGTAGCAGTCGTTACTGACGGGACTGCAGTCTTGGGGCTGGGAGATATAGGCGCACGTGCGTCTATACCGGTTATGGAGGGGAAAGCCGTACTTTTTCGTTCTTTTGCGGGGGTAAACGCCTGGCCTTTTCCTATAGATAATGTGGCCGATGAGAACGGAAAAACTGACATAAACAAATTCATTGATATAGTAGCAAGCTGTGCCGGGATGTATGGCGGTATCAATCTCGAAGATATAGCAGCACCGGCCTGTTTTGAGATAGAGGACATATTGGACGATATGTTGGATATTCCTGTATTTCACGATGATCAATGGGGCACTGCTATCATTACTCTGGCAGCTTTAAAAAATTATTGTTTCCTGTCTAAAAAAGAACCCGGCAACATCTCTGTCGTTATAAACGGAGCCGGAGCAGCAGGACTTCGTATTGCTGATATGATAAAGGCGTTCGGGGTGACTAAATGTGTTATTTGTGATTCTAAAGGAGTCGTGTCAGAATCAAGAGATGATATTAATAAATACAAGAAGAGACACGCGGTTAGCGGGTCAGGAGGAGATTTGAGTGATGTTATGAAGGGTGCCGATGTGTTTATAGGTGTATCCGTGGCAGATTGCGTCTCTCAAGAAATGATACTCTCAATGGCGGAATATCCCGCTATATTCGCTATGGCAAACCCGGATCCCGAAATCAGTCCTGAAAAGGTTAAAAGTGCTATGAAAGACCGCAAATATATAATGGCTACCGGTCGTTCCGATTATCCTAATCAGGTCAATAATGTGTTAGGTTTTCCGTTCATCTTTCGAGGCGCTTTAGATGTTAGGGCCTCAAAGATAACTATGGGCATGAAAATAGCTGCTGCCGAAGCTTTAGCCCAACTGGCACGCGAAGGAAACGTTCCGGATAGCGTTAAAAAAGCCTATGGCAGAGATTTTGAGTTCGGTCCGGATTATCTTATTCCTACACCGTTCGATCCTCGGATAAAGAAGTGGGAGTCTTTAGCAGTCGCTAAAGCTGCTATAGAAGATGGCGTAGCCGCGATCAAGGAACTACCTGTATATTAGAAGCGGTACCACGGTTTTATGCATATTTACCGTGGGAGAAGACCCGTTGACCTTACCGATCATGTAGATCTTGACCGTGCAGTGATAAACGTTATTCGGATTCTCAGGCGGCAACATCGATATCGGCATCATACCAATAAAAAATAGAAAAGTATAAGATGAATATTTTTCGTGATAAAAAAATGGTTATGATAAAACGTATAGTTCAAACGTTTTTTCTTTTCATGTTCGTATATGTCTTATGGTCCACAACATATCCACTGACAGGTATGATCCCTACAAATGTGTTTTTTGTGTCTGATCCTCACATAATGCTGCTTACCTCCATTGCGGAAAGGGTTCTTCTCCCGGGAATAGCGGTTGCTTCGGTAATGCTGCTTTTAACTTTTATTTTCGGCAGATTTTTTTGCGGATGGATATGCCCTTTAGGGACATTAATGGATATTACATCCTCTTTCAAAAAGAAAAAGATCATCTTTCAGGAAAAGTTCAGCAAAATAATACGAAAAATTAAATACGTAGGCCTCTTTATATCTTTTGTAGTCGCTATTCTGGGCATACAGATAGCCTGGATACTGGACCCGGTAGTTCTAACTGCCAGGTTCATTTCACTTAGTTTTATGCCGACAGCTACACTTTTGTTCAATGAATTGTTTATTTTTATGATACGCGGCCTAGGCATGTACGGCAAGGTCTATGATATTTACAGGACCTTAAGATCTTCTGTCTTGGGCATAAATGTACATTTTTTCGATAATACCGGTATGATCGTGTTTTTTTTCGTAACCATAATTTTAAGCTCATTTTTCATATCCCGGATATGGTGCAAAGCAATATGTCCTTTAGGAGCTATGTACGGACTTATTGCGAAACGATCATTGCTTGCCAGAAAAACAACGGGCTACATTGAATGTGAAAAGTGCGGCTCTGTCTGCCGCATGGCGGCTATACACAATTCGGGAAACAGTTACACTAAAAGTGAATGTATACTTTGCATGGATTGTCTTTACACCTGCCAGGGACAGTATACAAAATTCGAGTTTAGATATCCATTTGTTAGGCAGGCCAAAAAGGACCATATAGAGGCTGCAAACCCGACAAGATCTAAAGGACTGTCCCGTAAAGAATTCTTTTTTCTTATCTTGTCCTTTTTTACGCTTACCGCATTTAGGAAAAAGAATATAAAATTACCGCAAAATGCGGTAATAAGACCTCCCGGCGCTCTTGATGAAAATGAATTTACCGATAGATGTGTACGTTGCGGAATGTGTATGAAAGTATGTCCTACAAATGTAGTGCAACCCGCAATGCTGGAAGCGGGTCCGGAAGGTATCTGGACACCTAAAATGGTATTCAAGATAGGGTATTGTGAGTATAATTGCACCTTGTGCGGACAGGTATGTCCCTCTGGCGCATTGAAGAAGCTCCCACTTGTAGAGAAAAAGGTGACTAAACTTGGTATTGCTGCTGTAAATAAGGAAAAATGTATCGCCTGGGCTCATAATGAGGAATGTTTGGTATGTGAAGAGCATTGTCCCATACCAAATAAGGCAATTAAAACAGACATTGTTAATGTAGGAGGCAAAATAATTGGGCGTCCTGTAGTGGATAAGAGTATGTGCATAGGATGCGGGATATGCCAGAATAAATGCCCGATTAGGCCAGATGTGGCAATATCTGTTAAGCCTATACGCTATTAGAATATTTCAAAATGAGGAACATAAAATGAAAAAATGCATTTTTTGTAATGAAGAAAGTTCAATAATATAAGGGGTAGTTCGATGAGGAAAATTACAAAACTTGGAACAAAGATAAATTCGAAGATCGGGAAAGCTATTAATGATCATAATCTGATCAAGGATGGAGACAGTCTTTTAGTAGCTGTATCGGGAGGGAAAGACAGTCTTACAGCGCTTTACTTTCTTAAGCAAATACAGAAATGGGCTCCGATCGAGTTTGACATAAAGGCCATTCATGTAATAACTGATATGCGTTGCGGAGACGAGCTGGTAAAGGAACGGCTTACGCATGTTTTTGAGCAGACGGATACTGAATACTATTTCAAGAAAACAAAAGTTCTGGATGAAAACGGACACACTTCATGTTTCTGGTGTTCATGGAACCGGCGAAAAATACTTTTTGAAACAGCCGAGGAACTTGGCTGTAGGAAGATAGTATTAGGTCACCATAAAGATGATATTGCCGAAACAATATTGATGAACCTTCTGTATCGGGGAGAAATATCAGGGATGAACCCACATCAGGAACTTTTTAATGGTAAACTTGCCTTAATCAGGCCTTTATGCTATGTAGAAGAAGCTATGATAATAAAATTTGCCCAAGAACAGGAATTCCTCAGTCAGAAAAACCAATGTCCGTTCGGGAAAATAGCGGAACGTCAATACATCAAAGAGCTTATAAAAAATATAGGAGAAAGAGTGCCCGGAACTAATGTCAGAACGAATATTGTTAACAGCTTAAAACGGGTTAAAGAAGACTATATCTCGGTATAGCGAATAAGAGGAGTTACTATCATGCAGACATCAAAAGGAAGAGTATTTATTGGACGTTTTAATAAAGGGGAAGATCTTCTGTCGTCTCTTTCAACCTTTTGTGAGAAGAACAATATCTCCAAAGGTGTATTTTCTGTTATTGGGGCAGTATCCTCCGCTAAAATGGGTTATTTCAAACAAGATGTTCAGAAATACATAGATTGTGTTAGTATGAATAGATGTCTTGAAATATGTTCCTGTACGGGCAATATATCTGTATTTGAAGATAAAATATTTGTGCATGCACATGTAACCTTGGCTGACCATGAAGGTAACTGTTACGGCGGACATCTGATGCCTGGTTCAAAAATATTTGCCGCGGAGTATTATATTACAGAGCTCGAGGGTTCTCCTCTCGTAAGAGAGCCCGATCCAGAAACAGGGCTTAATTTATGGCCTAATGGATAACACTTAATAGCCAAACAAGGAGGATAATTATGTTATTCGGAATGTTCGGTAAAAACGCTAAAGAAGAGAAAAAAGTGCTTGCAGGCGAAGTTATCCATTATTTCCGGAAAGTCAATGCAGCGGTAATTAAAGTCCATAAAGGGAAGATCTCTGTAGGTGACAGTATCCTGATAGAACGGCATTCTGACCGATACAAACAAAAGGTTAGATCGATGCAGGTTGATCATATTGTAGTTGATAACGCATCAAAAGGTATGGAAGTGGCCATAAAGGTAAAAAAGAAAACCCGTCCGGGGAGCAAGATATATATAGTGAAATAACCGCCTGAGAGGGTGTCCATTTGTCGCGATAATATGCTATAATACACGCTGTTTTAAGAAAGGATGTCTTATGAAGCTAAAAAAGCCTATATTTACAATTGTCTGTATAGTTTGCGTTGTATCGCTAATGTACAGTCCTGTCTATTCGCAAGAGGATACACAGGATAGCGCGGAAGAAAAAACCGTAGAATATATTGATACACACGTACATCTCGACGCGGAATATCCCGCGGATGCGGAGAAGGTGGATCCCGCAAAAAAAGGGAAAAGAGCAAAGAAGAAAAAGGATGAAAAACACCGTCCTTTAAATAAAGGGGTAAAAG
>Ga0075116_10001176_pt1 | contig 12003 bp, 15 predicted proteins | sample AntAceMetag02UKC_FD_69786 | JGI IMG/M metagenome (GOLD analysis project Ga0075116, IMG submission 69786) | Saline lake microbial communities from Ace Lake, Antarctica- Antarctic Ace Lake Metagenome 02UKC | ecosystem: Environmental > Aquatic > Non-marine Saline and Alkaline > Saline | place...
AACTAAACAAAGACCCCAGCCATCGGCTGCAATATCTGTTAAAGCCAAACCAATGATGAATTCGTCAGTATCTGCTCCTGCTGCTAATGCACGAACTGCACCACCGACGTTTGCATCAGCAACTGCTAAGGTTACCCCTTCGCCAATCGCTGTCGTATCATCCTCGTTTGCTACATAACAAACTGTTCCAGCTATATTAACTGAAATAGATTCATTTGTAGCACCGTTAGTATCTGCAACTCCAGCAATATTATAACCGTCATCATGATCACCTGCAACTATACTGCCGTCGTTATCAATACAAACGACCATACCGGCCTTAATAGTTTCAGCGCACTTAAAAGTTATAGCATTACATCCATGCCGTCTAACACGAGTAGCTATCGTTGGGAATGCTGTTATATCAGTCATTTTTAACTCACCACCTGTTGATAAGGCATTATCAAAGCTCGACCAAAGCCGCCACCTGTGATATCTTCTAATGAGATACCTACAACGTAAGCTGCACCAGTTGTAGCTGCGAGTACTGCTCCACCAACATTAGCATTTGCTAATACCAATGTAACACCTTCGCCAATTGCTGTTGTGTCGTTTTCATTTGCCACATAACAAATACATCCTGCGCAAGCAACCGTAACGGGTGCTCCAGCTGCGGCTCCATAGATAGCAACTCCTACTACAGGACCAGTATCATCTGAGTCTCCAGCGGTAACATATTCGTCCCCACTAGATTCTACGAGAGTAACAACCATACCGGCTGTAATAGCTTCTGCTGCAGTAAACGTTAACAAATTAGCAACCTGCGGATCTGTAACAAGAATATTATGTCTTGTTGGAAATGTAGTTATATCTGCTGCCATTCTTATTCCTCCTATGTTATTAGACTAAGCTGTGGTAAAATCATAGCTTGTCCCCATCCATTTGCAGCAATGTCTGTTATTGCTGTTCCTATAATATATTCACTTCCACCGCCAGCCCATGCGGTAACTGTTCCACTTGCTGCAGTAGCTGTAGTTGTCGTTAGTATAAGCGCTGCACCAGCACTCACTGATGTAGTATCGTCATGATTTGCAACATAGCATACTGTTCCCCAAAGGTTTACTGTAACATCAGTATCTCCAGAGGTAGCATTTTGATCTACAACTCCTATTGGAGGAATTGCGAGTGACGAATCTGATTGGTAGATCTTAAAATCTCCACCAGTAGCTTTAACACATACTACTTGTCCTGCTTTTAGAGTTTCTGCGGCTGTAAAGGTATATTGGTTATCCCCATGAACTAAAATTCTATTAGTCGCTGTTGGGAATGTTGTAATATCTGTTGCTGCCATTATGTTTCTCCTTCTTGTATAATTTCAACACCATCTTGTGTTTCTCTGACATTCGGACCTTTGTAATCTTTTACAAGATCCTCTTTACTTACTTTTGTTTTAACTTCTTTTTGGTTCTCTAGAGCTTTCAAGCGATCATCAAATGATCCAAAGGTTTCATTAACACCCTTTATATCTTTTTGAATCTCCCCTAAAATCTCCCGATCCTTACTAGCAACATCCTTAGCTTCTGCAGCGTTCTTCGCAGATAAATCTGCATCCGCTTTCGCCTTGTCTGCATCTGCCTTGGCTTTATCAGCATCAACTTTTGCAGCATCAGCGTTAGCTTTTGCCTCATCTGTTTCTGCTGCTTTCTTAATAACTTCTGCTTTCATTTTTCGCACCGTATCAATGGAACTCTTTTGTGACTTATCTGAGGCACCTATTTTAGAATAGAGATCATCAATTGCTCTCGCGATTACTGTAGGCCATCTATCCCCTTCAGAAGCTTGAGCTCCCTTTGGGAATGGAAATGCTTTTTCATCCTCGTCCCCATCTTCGGGGTTTTCTGGATCCTCATCGCCTTCTGCTTTTTGCCCATCGGTTCTCAAATTAGTAACCAAACCAGCAAGATTATTTAGATCTTCTGCTCTGAGTTTCGCCCCCAATAATTTTAATTTACTCAATTCTTGATTAATGGAAGTAACGATTGAATCAGTATCTAAGTCAGCTTTTGTTTTGCTCTTTTCAGCTTTTCCCGGACCAGGACGTGAACTTCGTCTCATCTGGCCACCGCATTCTTTGCATTGAATATCTTTGCAATGTTTATCTGTTGTCGTTTTATAACCACAATCAACACATTCACAATCGTATTCTTTTTGCTCCCCATTGAGTTTTTCATTTTCCTCAGTCATTTTTTTGCCCTTTTTAGTTTTTTCAACATTTTGACTTTTTGATAAAATTTCAAATCGTGATAATGGATTTTTAGGATTCTCACAAACAGAAGCCTCTAACAAATTAATTGTATGTACTTCTTCCCAAGTACTATTATCATTTTTTTCATGATCTTCTTTTACTAAAGGCTCAAAGCATATGGAGAATGCATTATAGTCTCCTTCAAGAACTCCTTCCCATATATCCTTTGCAGTTTCTATATCTTGATAAATCTCGGCAACCATATAGAGACCAGTATCATCAACATGAGTTGTTTTTCCTTCAAACTCGTCTATAGCTTTTCCAACTTGTATGCCTTCATGAGAGAACATTATATTTCGTCGTTCTGGATCAGACATAAATCTTTGTAATCCTGCCGTTAAAGCTTCGCGAGTTACTAGTTGATCATCACTGTCAATCATAACGTAAGATGCATAACCAGCAATTATATGTCTGGTTCCTTTACTCATAACTGAAAAACCGTATTGTGATTTCTTTGTTGCTTTTTTCATTTTTTCCTTTCGTGAGGTTTTCTTTTTTGTCATATTATCCTCCCTCACTTTCTTTAACATTATTAACTAGGATTGTCATAAACGATGCTTAGAAGCATTTAAAATAATTACTAATAGTATACCATCAGATTATCTTAATTAAGCTTAAATCAATCCTTTTTACTAAAGAAACATTAAAACATTTTAAAAAGCGATCTTAGATAAGACGATGAATATCTACTTCTACGCCAGCAACCATAGTCGCGCATTCATCTGAGTTTGCAGTCGTTGCCTCTATCAGAACAAAATACTGTAGGTCATCTTCGACTGTTACAGCAGTGAGCTCTTTTTCAGAATCAATAGCTGTGTCAGCAGAAACCGCTACTTGTGTAATAGCACCAAGCGATGTTGCTGCACAATCTGCTGCTGCCGCTTTTGTAACAGAGTACAAACTTGCATCAACTGTTACTTCTTTCCCTGCGATAGCTTCAACTCCTCCAAGCAAACGAAACTTCTGAATTATATCTCCTTCTTTCATTGCTGAAAGGGGAAAATACATACACTTTGCACTTTTATTGTGTGCAATTAAGTATATTCCATTTGTAGAAGCAGTCCAATCGGTATCAACAATAACTCCGTCATTGAAGAACATTGTAATATCTCTATATCCAGCCCCTGAAACAACACCAGCTGCTGCTATAGCTCCTGTAAATGTCGCCGCACCATCAACTTGCAAATCATTTACGACCTGGTTTTCATCATTGTGTACTAGTGCCATAATTGATCCCTCCTTAGATAAGACGCTTGATATCTGCTTCTACGCCAGCAACCATTGCTGCACATTGATCTGTATTTGCAGTGGTAACTTTTACGTCAATGAAATATTGGAGATCATCCTCAATCGTAACATCCGTAATATCTTTTTCAGCATCAACTGCCGTATCGGCTGTTACTGATACTTGTGTTATTGCTCCTAAAGATGTCGCCGCACAATCTGCTGCTGCCGCTTTTGTAACACTCCACAAACTTGCATCTAATGTTGTGGCACTTCCAGAAATAGCTTCTAATCCACCGATTACTCGGAACTTTTGAATTATGTCCCCTTCTTTAAGGGCGGTTAACGGAAAGTTTACCGAATCTGCAGTTTTATTAGTAGCTAATAGATAAATCCCATTAGTTGAATTAGTCCAATCGCTAACGATTATTCCGCTATTATAAAACATTGTAATGTCTCGATACGAAGCACCAGTCACAACCCCCGCTGCAGCTACATTTCCAGTTAAAGTTGTAGTACCATCGACTTGAAGATTTCTTGTGACTGTATAGTCATCATTATGTATTCTTGCCATAATATATCCTCTTATTTTTTTCTTTTACATTAAACATATAATTTAATTTGTTATTGTTTTCTTAGCAGGATCAATTATTGCAGTCTTGCATGCAGGACTATCTATAACTAACGCTACACCATTAAATTCTAACTTTGATACTTCTCTACGCTTGTTGAAATAATTGTACTTATCCCACGTTCTAATCTCTGGAGATAAATATTTTATAATGCCCCTATCAATTTGTTTAATAACATCCTTAGCATTTTGAGTAATAGGAATAATTCGTAAATCGCCAATGATAGCATTTTTTATATAATCAAAACGTTTATTATCAACCATACCCACAATATTAAAAGAATCTATCGGAGTTCCATCTACTCGTTTAGTATGCATGTGATATATAAAAGATCGTTTCCAATTCTCTGCATCTCTCGAACAAACATCTGGAGGGTAGTAAATCTGACTTTCTGCATCTTGTTGATTCCAAGTTCCCGAACTTAAGATAACAACATCATGATAAACGACATCGCCTAAGACGTTCTTATCTCTTGATTTATAACATACTCTTGTTTTTAATACCATTTTTATTTCCCGCCAGGTTTAGAAACCGCAGCATTTACAATTACACAAGAACAATTCGGATGAAGCGGATATGCTCCCTGAATGTCCTTTGTTAGATGTGGACCAGACATTGCCATATCAATACAGATTGGGCAAGGACTCGGTCCTAATAAAATATTAACTTCTTTAACCCCTTCTTTTAAATATTGTCTTATAGTTCCTTCACTGAAGGCTCTATTCATTTCTGTTCGAAATATCCGTTCTGCTCGTTGCCTTTCGAACATTCCAGAATCTTTAACGTTTCCCCAGAACTCTCCAAAATTCTGACCTTCTGCGATTGCTGTTGATAACTTAGCATGAAGTACTGCAGAATCTGTATCTACAAAATGCGATTCTAACCAGTCTTGTTGTTCCTGAAAATAATCGTAAGCCTCATCATAAAGAGATTCTTTTTGTTCTTTTGAAGCTACTCGTTTAGCACCTTCTAAATAAGATTTAATATAAAGATCTTTTAAAGATTTTACAATCTCTTTGCTATAGTGTTTTAAAAGTGATTCTAATGTCATATCAATTCAAACGGTTTCTGAGGGAATGTTTAACTTTATCTTCGTAATCACTTAAAATATTTTCTAGATCACTAATATTTTTTGTTTGAGTGTTTTCTTTGGATTTAAATTCTGGCCCTAAAAAAGATTTAAGAACTTCTTCATGTGCCTTCTTTGCTATTTCTCTTGGCGGATAACCAAGTTTTTCCCTAAACTCATCTTGGGTTAATATACCGTACGGATCCCCTTTAGGCATAATTTTATTTATTATATCGGCGAGAATCTTATCATCCTCTGGGACGACATCAGCAAATATTAAACGAGGTATCTTCTTTCCGGGTGGAATTAGATCCTTAAAAACATATAGCTCTGTTGTTCGAGCAAGTTTATTCTGAAATCCTTTAACCATTTTTTCGAACATGAGTCTTCGAACTCGGGCTGTCGCTTCCGTTGAGCCACTTCCGAGTCCTAATACTTCTTGTGGGACTAACATTCCGCATGTTAGATTACTTTGAAAATAATTAAAATAGTCTTGTACATTTTCAATACCTTTTGTATCCAAAGGTTTGATGTCGATTAATTCTGTTGTAACGATTTCATTCTTTGCATTAATATTTCGAAAATCTGCTGCAATTGTATCAATCTCTCCTGGAGTTGGTAATTCTGTTTCAAACCCTGGAGGAGTCTTTAAAACGATGTGATATTTTGGATATCCATGCCTGTCAATAGCAGCTGCAATACCTTGATCAGTCAATGCTTTTCTTAGAATAGTATCCTTTGATGGATCTATCAACGCTAATCCATAAGGACTATCAGGTTTTGGAAACAATTGATAATGGACAACTTCCTCATCTTTTAATTTTATTTCTTCTTCGCTCCCAGCTTCTACTGTGACTACTTGAAGATATCCCCTTGTATCCCCTTTTGGATCAATCTCTTTTTGGAATGTCCGAGGATCTCGTACCCTTAGTTCAACTAGATCTCCTGCACTATTGCCAACCTTCTCTACAAAAGAATCGCCGAATATTAAACAAAATCGCATTGATTCAATTAATATTGAATTAAAATCTGTGTCGTAACAAAATTTCTCAACTATTTCTTTAAGCTTTGGATCTTCACTTCGGATCTTCCATTCGCCTGCAACGTTATACGATAGAACAGTTATTGCCGCAAAGGGAACTTCTGAAGTAGAATAGATATTCCAATTCATATCAAGAGCTGCTTTATCCCTAGGTTTTGTTGCAAAGTACTTTTCAACTTTAGGGTTAGCTCTCGCTGAGTAACCACGAGGTTTTGGTTTATCTGCAGGTTTATCAGTCTCGACAAGTTTTCGATAAGAATTCACAATATAATCTGTTACGTTTGCCATTTTAAATTATCTTCCTTCCGTAATTTAATACTCTATTTAACGAAGCGACTTTACTCCAATCGAATGATCCTCTAATGTTTGCAATTTCAGTTGTTAACATTAAAGCATCCAAAACGTCATCTGGAACACTTGCTTTTGGAAAATTGAGTATCTCATCTATTAATTCAATTTGATTCTTTTTAACATAAATACGTCCGCTTTCAAAAAAGGCGGATAACTTTCTTGCTCTGGTAACTTTATCTTTAGTTGTTTGAATCGGGAATATGGGCAAGAAACCAAATTCCTCTGTATTCCTTTTTAACTCTTGCGGAACAGCAACTTGAAATGCATTTGATTCTATACCAATTTTTATTGGATGCCATTTATCCGCGTATGCTTTTATCTTTTTTAATTGAGGATGAAATGAATGATGTCCATAGTAAGTATCTAAAACATAAATATTTCCTTTATCATCAATACCTATAACGACAATCGCGAAATAATCTCCTTTCTCACTTATCGCTAAGTCAACTGCCATATAGATTCTAGATTTAAGAGGAGGCTCCACATAGTATTGCATCCAATCAGTCTTAAATATTGCATTTCTAAATTGACTCACGTCATTTCTATATTGTAATGCAAATGCAACTGTACCCATTTCTCTTTTTAGACTCGTTGCAGTTATCTGTTCAGGATCATCAGAATCATAAGGAAGTCGTTCGGGCCACATTGTAATCTTCTTTTTTTCATCGATAATCATGTCGTACGTTTTGTGTTTGAACATACGAGATTCCATGAGCTCTCCGTATAAATCAAATTCATGCCAGCGAGTTCCAACAAAATGTAATTCTGACCAGGGTTCTAGCATTGGACGAATAACCTTATCATAAGTCGCTCGTACCTTTTCCCGTTGAGCTGCAGTTGCAGAATTCTTATCATCGATGATATCGTCGGGAATAATTATCTCATAGTGACCGCCAATAATATCTGATTCAATCCCTCTTGCTGTTACTGATGATTCTTTATAGGGGATATTTTTACCCCGTAATAGCATTATTTCTTCATTAGTCCATTTTGCATTTTTATTCGTAAGATCGCCGTATAACTCTATTAAATTTTGATTCTGTTCAAAATGCCATTTTATTTCACTAAGCAATTTCTGAGCAAGTATCGAAGACTTACTTAATAATAATACTCTTAAATTAGGGTTGTGACACAATCGCCATATAACATACCCTGCGGAATGTATCGTTGATTTAGCGTGACCTCTTGGAGCGCATAAAACTGTAAATCGATTTTCCATCTCAAACTTTAACCAAGCTCGATGAAAATCTTTTAAATGATACTTAGGAACATCTTTAATGAGAATATCTTGTGTAAAGGCAACTGGATCCGTTGCATAATATAACCAACGCTTGTATTTAGATTTCATTTTATCGTATAGCTTTCACTATTTAGTAAAACCAATCATTTATGAAACAACAGTTACAATAAGAGAACCTATTGATGTAATAATTGCAACAATAAGAGCACCTGTTAAAAACTTAATTATTTTCCGATCATACCATAATGCTTGGACCTTCATATTCAATGGAGGTTCTTTTTTATCCGGCTGCCAACAATTTATAATATTCTGAGTTTCCCCACAAAAACCTTTTGCAGGCATTGACTCAGCAATGTGAACGAGTTCATCCGTGACATGTTGTATTAGTTTATCATGTTCAGAGATTGTCTTATCGACATTAATCTTTATCTTTTCGCCCCAACAAAGATGGGTATCAAATTTACTTTCGAGTCGTTCAATACGCTCTTTCTGCTCGGTGTTAAAAAAGATTACTAACTCTTTCGTAGTGAATTTACGATTTCCGTTATCATCATTGAATTTTTTTATCGTCTTCTCTATAATATTGTTTACCAAGAATTACCGCCCAAAATATTACTATAGAGCTTCAAGAATCCTTCTGCTGTTCGATCAAATGAGAAGTACTCAGCTCGACATCGACACATTTCCGGATCTATTTCATCGATACGTTTTATCTTTTCAATAAAATCATTAACAGATAAAGCAATAAATCCATTTGTTCCTTCTGAAATAACCTCACCCGTTAACCCGTTTGGAGAAGTAATAACTGGTGTTCCGCAAGCATTTGCTTCCAGTGGTATCATACAAGCAGCTTCAATCCAAAGATTAGTCTGCCCATCATCCGTTCTTGTAAGTTGAGTTAACGGTAGTATAACTGCTCGAGCATCTTGCATATATTTTATCTTTTCTTCGTGAGTAACCTCACCAACAAAATTTGCATACTTAGAACGAGCACATTGTCGTTTTAATTTATCTAAATATCCTGGGATATCGATAGGACTTCCGCCGACAATATCTATTGGGACCTTTGCTCTCTCTGCCGCCTCAACAGCTAAATGAGCTCCCTTCGGTGGAAAGATTCTGGATATCCATAGGAGTCGTTCTCCTTTTTCTTTCTTAAAAGGATAATACTTTAAATTTACCCCATCTTGAACTGTCCTGGTAGTAATCTCAGGATGCAGCCAATGAATAAATTTTGCATAATCGTAACTCAAAGAAGTTGGATTATACTTATATTTTTCAAGATTAAATCTATTAGTATTAGTTTGTAATGCATGTAGTGTAAATAAATAAGGTATATCAGGAACTAGATTGTTTCCGGGTTCGTGCCAATGAGAATTATCGTGAAGGATATCTAAATCCTTAAAATCATCTTTACTATAAGAAGTAAACATTTCATTCTCTATTTGTGCTTCGATCCTTCCGTCACTTTTAAACGGATGTAGTTCTCCATGCTTCGGCGCATACGAGCCTTCTGCAGCAAACAAATGTACCTCATGACCTTTACTATCATAGTACTCAGCCAAACTGCCTACGAACGGTTCTACGCCTCCATATCCTTTTAATACAGGTTTTGTCTGAAGCGATGCTGTACTATAGAGACCTATCTTCATGTTGACTTCTCCTCAGCATATACTTCGTGTTGTATTTCTCGACGTTCTATCAGGGCACCCTCAGGTGTTTCCTTTCCATAATTGGCAATATAAAATTTAAATGTATCTCGATTATTATCTGAACCAACACCGAAGACAACAGCTTCTTTTGGTAGATTCATTTTTTCTTTTAGCCATTCTTGGCTTACTTCAATAAAGCATTTCTTCATTCTTATTTGCTCCTATTCGCATATACTACTTCACCTTTGCTAAATTCTTTCTTGACTTCAAAATTTGCATCTTCTAAGATCTTTGTAACAGCTTCTACAGTATTATTTGGATACTCCATCGTTGTATGATAAGAAGCAATTGCTAAAGCATCAACGTTTTTCAGGGTATGTACCATCCCTTTCAGTGCTCTGACCTCAGCTCCTTCAATATCCATTTTTATTAAATTAACATGATCAATTTTCAATTCTTTCAAATAATTATCTAGCGAGTTAACTTTCGTAAGTTGGTACCCAGGATTTTGAGATTTATCAATCCAGGAAAAATATGAACTCGTGCCAAGAGATGGGTCAATACCAAATGGCATATAATCCAATTCATCCCATAATCCATACGGTATAACTTTAACGTTTTCTCTATGATAATTATTTATATACAAATAGCCTAGAGCTCTGAAATCAGGCTCAAAAGCTATAACCTGTCCCTTAGGACCAACATTGTGGGAAAATATTTCAGTCCAGATACCAACATGAGCGCCAGCATCAATAACAACATCCCCCGGTTTAATCTTATAGTGTCTCTCGTAATCATGAGACCCAACAGCATATTCAGGACTTACTCCTAACAATTCATATCCAGCTCTGAATGCAATTGTTTCTAAACGCTTATTCTCAGGAGTTACTGTCATCAGAGCATAAAGCTCGTCATTTTTTGTTTCAAATTGAATCCTATTTGGTGAGTTCCCGCTATTAACGAGAACAGATTTCTTTTCGTGATTGAGTACTACTTCTGTTAGCATCCATTAGGCTCCTTTAACGATTAGCGTAGACGATTTCTCCATCCTTGCCTTGCTCTTTCCTAGTAGTAAAACCTTTTGTCTCTAGCATATTTAAAACTAGTGGCCAAGATTTTCCACCTTCATTATCGATTCTATGGTAGGAAGCAATAACCATTGCATCCGCATGCTTCATTGTTTCTGACATCCCTTCTAAAGCTCTTATTTCAGCTCCCTCGATATCCATCTTAACGAAGTCAACTTCGTCGATATTTAATTTCTTTAATAAATGATCTAAGGTTATTCCCCTTACTGCATACCAATAGGGAAATCCATATATAACGGAGCCCATTCCAACTCCACCTGAAGCATCCATATATTGGAATGGTATAACATCATCCTGATGCCATAACGCATAAGGAAGAATCTTAACATTTTTTAGATCTGCTGTATTATGTGCAAGCATTCCTAGAGCTCTAAAATCTGGCTCGATAGCAATTACCAAACCATCCGGCCCAACGAGCTCAGAAAACTTTTGGGTAAATACTCCAACATGAGCTCCGGCATCTACAACAACATCGCCTTTTTTAATATTATAATATTTTAAATAATCCTCTTCATGATTAAGAGATTCAAATCCCATAATCTTGACTAGTTTTTCTTTTCTCTGATCTTCTGGGGTTGCTTTAATAATTTCATACGAACGTTTTATTTTCGTTACGTACTTACCCCGAAATCTTATTAATTTTTCTTTATCGTCCAGATATACTTCTGGAACTCGCTTCTCTTCTGCCATCATTATCATTCACTTAATCTTATGCGACATTAAACGTGAGGGCCTACTACAGATAATCTCAAACCATTGTGGTGTATAAGCTGGACAAGTAAATGTAAAGCTTCCATGTTTGCGCATACGGATACCATTTATTGTAATATCCTTATACTCCGTTCTTCCAGTTTGTTCCCACGAAAGAGTAACCTCTGTATCGTCGTCCCCAGTTTGTGGCACCCATTGAACTTTGAGTAACCAGGACTTATAAGTATCCGGACTTTGTTTATATTCATACCAAGCATAGTTGTACGGGTATGTTAAGTCAGGATTGTAAAAATACATTCTAATATATCCACCTGGAGGAGATGGACACTTCGGAACATCATATTGATCAACTAGATCTGATGCATCTGGTTTCTCACCAAATATAGCGTAGTCCCATTTGCCATCAGGCTCATGAGCCTCAATACGAAAATCCCATTCAAATGTTTGCTTAACTTTATGGTTCTGCCGCATTGGTACTGCAGCCGCAGTAAAGCAAACTAGTAGCAGCATAGCTACCATCAAAATTGCTATTTTATTTCGCTTCATTTTTTTCACCTTTTGTTTCTGAACAACTGATGACCTCATCAATTTTAGTATCATCGATATTGTCACAATGAAATGTAATCCTAAATTCGTGTTTAGGCTTTAACGTTTCACATGCTTTCAAAAGCTCTTTTATATCATAATGGAAACCAATTTCTTCGTCCCCA
>Ga0075116_10001179_pt1 | contig 11994 bp, 2 predicted proteins | sample AntAceMetag02UKC_FD_69786 | JGI IMG/M metagenome (GOLD analysis project Ga0075116, IMG submission 69786) | Saline lake microbial communities from Ace Lake, Antarctica- Antarctic Ace Lake Metagenome 02UKC | ecosystem: Environmental > Aquatic > Non-marine Saline and Alkaline > Saline | place...
AATATCTACAGGATAAACATAATCGTAACCATAATCAGTAGATTCAACCTCATACCAAGTAGTTCCATATTTTCTATAATAAAAATAAAAAACAGATCCTTCTCTCTTTATACGTAATCCACCAGATGTCCTATTTTCTTCTATACTTAAATTATCATTTCTAGTATACACACTGTCTGAATCAAGATCTTGGTATATATATACATCATCATAAAACGTATTATTTTTAAATACCAACTTCAAATAAATTTTTGCATCACCACTAGAGTAATTACTAAAACTATCAAAGTACATATCTATAGTAAAATCATTATCTATAGAAAACTTTGAATACAAACTACTAGGACCAGTAACATTGGTAAGCCAAACACCACCACCGTCAACTACATAAGTACTAGCTATACTCCATTTATAGTCTAAAATACCTTCTTCAGAAAAATCTGAACTATACTGATCATTAGATACAAACTCGTAAGCTACTTCATTTTTTCCTTTATACCCAACAAATTCATTAAACAAACAATGTATAGACGCATATGGATTTAAAGAAAACAAAGAAAAATTATCATAAGCATCATAATAAATAACATTATCATAACTATACATTAATCTACAAGGCTCATAAGAACCTGTTTCATTAACATAATAAAGAACAGCCTTATCAACTCCTGAATTACTTTCAAACCCAACACCTACTGAAGATAAAGTATCATCTCCTCCTTTAGTTATAGAGTTAGACAAATCATAATTTATAATAACATTGTCGTCTAAATAAGATGTTTCTCCGCTTAATACTCCAAAAAACAAATCATCTGAGTAAGAAACATAACCTTTATTGATTGGAACAATAGTGTCATTCAAATAACATTTTATCTCTGTTATTTTAATACTTTTGTTTGATGTATTTACAAATTTTAAATACTTAACTGCTGTATCATTAAAACTATATACAAACTTTTTAATAGTATAATCTCTAGAAAAAACTAAACTTTTATCTATGTTATCCAAAACAGTAGAGTCGTCTAAAACATTTCCAGAATAAATGTAACTTAACCCATCATTTATAGTATACCAAACTTTTTTTCCATAAATAATTTTAGACGCAGTTATATCACAAGATCTAAAATTTGCTATTATATTTCCAGCAACATGTGGAGCATTAAATAAGGTTGAAATTGATACTAATATCTCAGTATCAAACAAAGAAAATGTTGTTAATTCATGCCACTCATCTCCATAAAAACAATAAAAAGTCCAATCACTGTTACGTTTTTTTATTCTTAATCCGGCCGTTCTACCTAATGTATTTGAAAAACTATAATACGTTGGCTCAGATTCACCACTAAGTTTAAACTCTAAACCGTACTCTGAACTTGTTTGAAAAGAACCATAAAATTTTAAATAATTATTGTAATCCCTATCACAACAAGTTATACCTATAAATACAAAATCTTCCATATTACCAATATAATCAAAAATTAAATCAATATCTATATCATTATAAAATTCGTTTACATTTACATAATTAAACCAACGCAAAGCCTCAGACATAAGAGGTCTTAACTTTAAACCACCACCAATGTAAACAAATTCTCCGTCATGTCCTGGAACTAAATAATCATAAGGAGCATACCAATCATCGTATTCTTGTGAGTTAAATTGATATGACTTTGTTACAAAAAACTCTTCAAAATTCAAAACATTCCTTAATGAATAAGTAGTATACTCATTGTTTGTATAATTACTTGATTCAAAATAAAACTGTGGATGTGTATATTGTGTTGGTACAAACCCTTTATGTAAAATACTATTATCAAAATCATATTCATATATTAAATTATCTAATAAATTTACATTATAGTCTAACAAATAACACTTTAGTGCTTTTAATCTAGTATTATATATTGTTAGTATCCCTTCTCCAGCACCTGTTTCTGAAACAAAATAATCATCCGGTAAATAAGACGAATATATATTAATGTTTTCAAAATTAAAAAACATATCTTCTGTTATAAAATCTATATTTAATGTTAAGCTTTTTAAATGGCCACCAACAAAAACAGTATTCTTATATATAGTTGTTTCTAAATCAAACGGGACCGTGTAATCATCGTGTGTAATACCTACAACCTCAACTACATACTCTGGAATACTTCCTATTTTAGTATAAACTTCTATTTCAGAAAAACTTATATCAGGTAACTCTCCATAATTATAAACAAAAACACCAAGACCTTTAGTTATATATCCTCCTATACTAAATTCCCAATTATTTATTTGAGAATCTAAAACAACAATATCACTAGGGTTAGAAAAAGAAGGAGATTGTTCTTCATTATCTAATACTTTTATAAAATACTTATCAAAAGATTCTTCTTTTGTACTATATATTGAAACTTTATATATATCTATAATAGAAGGAAACTCATAGTAAAAAAATACACTGCCAGGAATAAAAGTATAAGTATAATCATTATCTTCATATATATCAGTTATATAACTATCCCAACTATATTTTAAACCTCCTCTACTATCTATACTAGATAAGTCTATAGGAGGATCACTGTCAAATGATAGCTGAACTTTATCATCAATATCAGAAAAAACATTATCAGATAAAATAGACAAATTAGAAACTTCTCCTGGAACTTCAGTTACTGCTTCTAAATTATCTTTAACGTTAATCTGACACCCATCTATAGAACAATTAAACAAATTATTATATATTAAATTAAAATAATTTTCACTATCAGTATCATACTCTAATAAAAATGATAAATTATCTACATAAGATGCTTCGTTATAAAAAGCAGTTATAGGAATACTTGGTGCTGTTGGTTGTTTAAGATAAGCATATATAGAAACAGAAGAAAATGAAATATTTTCAAAGTTTGTTTTATTTATACTATTTGAATATCCAGAAACCATCCCATAATAATTTATAGGATCAATTGTTTTTTTAGATATACCTAACTTTAAGTTATAAACACCTATAACATCTCCTTTGTATACCCTACATATCCAATTTATTGTTTGCTTTGACATAGACGTTGTTGGTGATAAAGAGTAACTACTTACTACTTCATAAACATCTCCGTTTCTTCTATATATTAAAATTTTTCCTCCGGCCGAAAAAACTTTACAATAAATTTCAAAGTAATTAATATAACCATCAAATGGAATAGTTAGAGTATAAAAAATAACTGTCTTGTTTTCAAATTCAAAAGTTGATTCTGGATAAAAATCTCCATCATCTGAAAAACCAACACTAAATACATTACTAAAATCTAAACTATTTAAATTAGATACACTATAAATACCTTTTAAGTTTCCAGCAACATCTATATAATCAGAATCGCCACTGCTATCTATCGTATATGAATACGCATCTAATTGATTATCATTAAAAAATCCAAGTTTTTCTGATAACTCGGTATACTCAATAATAGGTTTAACATAATCACAACTTAATTTAATCATACTGTTGCTTTTTGTTATTTTAACACATGGGATCGGCATTGAATCAAAAAAACTATTTAATTTATCTAATATAATATCTAAAAAATAATAACCAGACTCAAATTTTATAACAAAATTAACATCGTATATACTAAACAAAAAACTAGAATCAGAAATAATTTCTACACTATTATAATCAATATATTTTCCAAACAGTGAATGTAAATCTTTACCTCCATCACACGGGTGACTGTAACTGCTATAGTAAGCACAGGATGGGTTAGTACACTTATAAATTGTAGGAGAATATACTGAGCAATATTTTATAAACAACGGAACAACATCCGAATTGTATACACATATTCTAAGATTGGTTATCTCTCCAACCCACTCAGAATTTTGTCTTAGATCTATATTAGAATATAAAAATCTATCTCCAGAAACTTCAAGAATTTTATTCTCATAACAATCATAACAGAAAGAAACATCTCCATCTCTTTTCCATGTAATTTTCAAGTTCAAACTGCTTACATTTTTAGCATAATAAACGAGTTGCAACATATAAAACTCATCAGAATCTATAACAACATCAAACAAAATTTCTAAGTAGGAGGATGTATCCATAAAATCACATTTAATACTGTCTATTTCAGTAGTGTATAAACTGCTTGTAGCATAAAAGGGTTGTTTAGGAAACTCAAAAATTTTATTGGTTTCATAAACGCACCTATTGCCAACTACTATATAATCAAATGCTGCTTTTGTTCCATACATAGTTATACTTATCCTACCATATTATTAATTAATAATTTTAATCTTCTTCTATTAATTCACCATTTTCATCATATATTTCATATACTGTAGGTTTAGCTGGTTCTTCTATCCAGTCAGAAACATCAACAATATCCCTATATCCAAACATACCATGATCTACATGAGTTATAAAAAGAATATTATAAGGAACTATAAAATAATCATTAAGAGAATAATCATCAGGTATTGAAATATCACACCAATTTAAAAGCTCTTTACAATTACATTGTACTTCATCTGTGTCTTTTTTAGCCAATATATCTAAATCGTTTATATATATATCCAAACAACTTTTATATGAAAATGCTTTTATTAAATAAGTATAATTACATAAGGATGCTTCCATATATGCCCCATAAAAAGAATCTGGGTATAAATCTAATCTATGCCCAGGAGCAACCCACTGAGAAATAGGAATATAACCAAAAATATCACATAAGTTTGGAACCAAACTTAAATCAAAATTAATATCTGTCTCTAAACTAGCATCCAGTAATTTACTTTTAAAACAAAATCTAACAAAACATGTAGGATAATGAATCAATTCAAATATATTTCTTTCAACAGGAAGCGTTATTCTATTCAAAAATTCTTGTTCATCTGTACTATAACTAATGTCTGTAACCAATCCAGAAAATTGGTTATCATATCCTTCTTTGAATTTTATTTCTTTATCTTCTGAAATCCCACCAACAAGCTTATGTACAAAACCAAATGGCATAGCATAAAAAGTACTATCGTCTATATTAAGTTTATCATTTAAATTTTCATTATATAAATCAATACCGTCAGTATTACAACCAAGAACTTCGTCTATATTTTTAGAATATGTTATTGCTTTTAGTGAACTAATTTTATTAAAAACAATGTTAGCTAAAACACCTCCATTAAATCTACCGTATTCAACATTTATACTTCTATCATCGTAGCCATCACAAAAAAAGAAAACAGCATTAAAAACAAGTTTGTACTTAGTACCACAATATTTTACTTTGTTATAATTGCTATAAACACTAAACCCTAATCCATAACGATACTTACCATTAACTTCTATATTATTACCAGCACTATCAAATTTTGGTTCTGCTATTAAATTACCTACAGCATAAAATTCTTCACTTGTTTCTAAACACAAATAACCTATAGTAATTAACTCTGCCCACTTACGTGATGAAAAAAAACTACCATCAATATTTATAACAAAACAATCTTTATCAAGCTCTATGTATAATGCTGTTTCTGGTCCTGGGACAACACAGTAACAATCGTTGCTGTGGGAATAAGAATCTCCTGTAGAAAAATTAGCCTTATTTAAGTTTTTTAAAAGATGCGTTGAAGTTCCAGTAATATAAGGTAAAAACATATTTTCAAAATCTATATAAAAACCCCTGTTAATCTTATACTTGTTATCTCCTTTTTTAATTACATCATGATCGCTTAAAGACATCTCGTCATCATCATCTCGTTGAACTAATTTACCAACACTATATGAATTATCATAACATAAGTATGCTTGCTGTACATTTACAGTTTTAACTTCTTTTTCACCATCACTATTTATAATTTCATTTTCTGATTCAATATAAAATTTCCAAGGTACATAGGAAACACCTTCTTTAACTTTAATTTCCATAAAACATGATTCACCCGCACCACATGAACCTAAACCAACTATACTCAATTCTATAGTATCATCCCTTAAATAACCACTATCATAAATTAACGGTTCACATTTTATTGTAATATTATCACCAAATGGAAAAGGATCAATAATAACTCCGTCGTCTCCGAATATAGGCTCTGATATATACATCTTAAAATTATAGTCACTATAGTATGTATACTTATCTCCAATCAAAACACTTTTATCATATAACATAGCAAAAGCTGGACCAGACTGGACAGGATCTTCATCATCAAAAGTGCTTATTTCTATAGCATCCCCTTTATATTTATAATAGCCTACTTCATCATTGGATTCTGGTTCTCTATAATATGCAAGATCTTCAAAACGGACACAATCTCTTAATTCAAAAGTAATAGAACTGTCTTCTGTAAAACTAACCATAGAAGTAAACAGGCTAATATCGTCTGTAATAAAAACTAAATCTTTTTCTGGTAAATAACCGTACTCAAAGTTATTACCAAACATAATATCACTGTCTGAATGGCCTGATAATTTATAAACATAATTATAGTCATCGCCTGACGGAGGACTTCCACCAACACCACTCAGTGTGCTAAACGAAACCTTTCCATAATACGTAGAAAAATAACACATTCTAAAAAATTTACCTAATCCACCAAAAACTGGCAACGATCCTACATTATTTATTTCGTTACTACTATCAAGATAGTAATACTCTTCTTTTAGTTTTCCATAATTTCTAAACATACGTAACGATCCATCTCCATAGAATACTGGTTTAGATTTCATAGAAGCTCCTAATAAAACATAATCATATGCTTGTTGCCAAGCCGAAGCAAAATGATAATATAATGGTTTAGATGTTAAATTAGTTATGTTGTACTTACCACTATCTGACATAAAAGCAGCGCTAGTACATTCTGAATCTTTACCAATAAATATAGAACCTACAAAATCCTCTACATCACCAATACCTTCGTACTTATTTAAACATAGCTTAATGGGGTAAGGTCCATCTGTTCCACATTCCAATGTATCGTAATTACCCCAAAAATCATAATTAGATTCAACCCAAGATATTACATCTCCTTCTGCTATTCTACTAAATTGTGCCACTGTATTACGACATATATTAACATATGGAATATCTGTATCAAGCCAATCATACGCAAAAAGTGGTAAATTATTACCAGTAAAACAAGGAAGAAAGGCAACCCTTCTACAGTAAAGCCCAGGATAAAATACAGAATTACTAACAACCATTTCAGCATCTGTTGTCATATTTATAACACTTGGCAAAAGTGTATTTTCAATTGGACCATAGGCCTCTTCTCCTTTGTTTTTATAATCAAATATACATTTACATCCAGCTAAATAGGTATAGTTATGATGATACGGATACAGCGCTTGATATATAAAATTAGCATCTCCACCACGCATACGCTCATAACCACATATATATTTATTTTTATTATAATTGTAAGGAAGCATTGGTGGAATATCCATTAAAGAATTATAAAGTATTGATCTAATAACACCAGAATCTGGTTGCGTACTTCTAGTTACTGTAACTCCAGTATTATCTACTAGAAAATCTTTATAACCAGATACATCTAAAACAACACACTTGTCTACATCCTCCATCTCTGACAGTGTTCCAGAAGTAACAACCTGTATTAAATACTCATGTGGTTTAACAATTACAATATAGTCGTTATCAGAACCATCTTTATAAAATATTGGCATAAATCTCCACTGAGCTGAAGCATTTGATGGTAAATAGGTTGGAGCTACCTCAACAGTATCGGTAGAAAAACCAGACTCATAATAAAATAAAGTATCTATACTATAAAACGAAGAAGAATATCTATAAGGGTTTATAGAACCAAAACAATCATCAATAAATAAATATTTAAAATCACTAAAATCTATATCTTCATTACTATATGGTTTAAATATTAAATCATTACAACTAAACCCTCTAAGAGACCTACTATAAACTTCGCTCTCACTATCTATAAAGTGTCTAACACCTGAATAATCTGAAAACTCATTGTACCTTGAAACCTCACAAGCTCTAAACGGGAACCACATATACCCTATAAATCTTGAAGAAGGTCTGTTCCTTCTCATACCAACACCGGTCTTGTCATAATCAGTTGTATAAGAAATACCACCAACAGATCTATCATTACTTGGATCTTCAAAATTTGAAGATAATGGTATATCAGACGCCCTATCATAAAGATATGGTGTAGTATTACCTAAACTAAAATCATGATCTCCACAATAACTTGAGTATACATAGTCTATTGACTCTAATTCAATATATAAAATATCTTTTCCTCTGGCGAAACCAGTAATTATGTTCTCTTTAATAGGCTCTTCACCGCCTATTCCAGCTAATGTTCTATATATATTTAAAAAAATGTTATTTGTATAAGAATCTTTTGTATTAATGTACCCGTAATTATCCATTTTTTGTTTGTATTTTATCCACCAATTTGATGTAAACAAAAAACCATAATCAGTAGAAGCAGTTCTATCTGTTTTATTCTCATCATCATCTTCATATTTATTATTTCTATAATCCTTATGAACTATAACATAAAAAGGATTAATAAAAAAATCTAAATTATTACTATCAACAACTTTAGTGAATGGGTTTAATCCAGTATCATATGAATAAGTATAAACACTACATTTTGATTTCCATTTATATTTTATTTCAGGATCTGGTAGTCCAACTTGAGATACTATTACTGGTATTCTTTTTAATATTGGTACTATAGAATTATTATATTTAACAAAAAATATATAATCTTGAACAAACTTACTTATACCTAAAATATAAAAATAAAAAACTTTATTTGGATCACATTCAAAATTATCCATAACCAGTTTATTAAAAATAGATTCTTCAGAATCATAAGGATACTTATTATTTATATCAAGTTTATCTTTATTAAACCCGCATATAGGTAAACCAAAAAATCTATAAACATCATTAATATGTGTAAGATTATGTTTTACTTCTGTAGGTGGTTCAGGATCATCAGGATCTTTAGGCTCCTTAGCTTTTTCTAATTTATCTAATATGTAAAAGTCAGAAACACTTTTAGTAAATGATAATGCCCATAAATTATCTTCTTTACCTCGCAAAAAATCTATAGAAAAAGGCTCATAAAATTTATTATTTATATATGATCTTGTTGTTTTATTATGTAAATAGCTAAACCCATATTCTTCCTGACCATCTTCTTCTTCGCCCTCAACAGCTTCTTGAAACGTATCTAAATCTTCTACACGAAGTAAAGGTTTTTCTCCTCTAAGAATTTTTTGTATATCCGAATTAGCGTAATCTGGCTCTTCAAGATCTGTCTGATTCACTTCTTTAGAGAGTTCTTCGAAAAGAAGTTTAAAACTTAAATAAGAAAAATAAAAATAAGAAATACTTTTTATATCTGCCTGTTTATAAACAGTTCCTGTTTCCTCATCTAATACCAAATCACAAACAACTTCTACATAGTATTCTTGACTGCCTTCAATAAGATCAGATAAAAATATAGTCGTATCATCTTCTTCATCTTCGTCTTCTTCTTCTACTTCTGCTTCTACTTTAACAATATCTAAACATGTATCTCCACTAGATAAATCTTCTAGCTTAAACTGCTCTAAATTATCACACTTACCTGGTATAAATAAATCTGTGTCTTTACACTCTGATGTATCTTTAATGTACTCTACTTTACTGCCCTTAACTAGTGTAAACTTAAGTTTAACTTCATCACTAAAATCTTTTAAATATTCTTCAACATCTGGAACCAATATAACAACATTTTGCGAAATTGACTTTAAAAGTATAACTTCAGATTTATCTTCTTGTTGTTCGCTTTCAGAACCAGAACTTCTGTTAGGGTTTGGTTGTTGTGTAGTCTCTGTTTCTTGAGATAAAACATCCAAATCGCCTGGCTGCTCCAATAAAAAAGAAAAACCAGAATCTACGTCATACTCCAACATTGGGTGATATGATTGATACTTTGTTATATATGAATATGTATTATACTTACAGTCTTTAATATAAAAAGGAAACAACGTATCTTTTATACTTATTATTATTATATTTTTAAAAATAGTTACATTACCAAATTCAAATTCTTCTCCAACATTATTTGTATTTATATCAACTTCATATTTTATTTCTTCTTTTTTCAACGACCATAAATACTTTTTAGTTGTATCAGTTGAATAATACCAAGGTAATGGTAAAGCTGTAATATTTATATTTTCATCTTCTTTCTTATTTGTAACAGAAACATTCATACCAAACGATAAGTCTTGTCCTTTATAATCACCAACTACATTTGGTTTAGTTAACGTGTTAGAATCATCATACGACACGTTTAATGTATAATCTGTTGCTAAATCATAAATACAATTTGAAGCAAAGTTAATATCGCAGTAAGACATATTAACTGTTATACCATATGTGTTATCTACATTTACAAGTCCTATATAAACACTGTCTAAATCAAACAAACCATCACTAAAGATTAATTTATTTTCAGAATATACAATTAAACATTTAGACAAATCATATTCAGAAAACAATGTGGATAAACTTATACCAAATCCAACATTATCACATTCAACTATAAGATTATTATCTTGTTTTTCTTTTAACTTCTTAAACATTTCCTTAAAAAAAACATCTAAACTTTTAACGTCATTACTTCCGTTAATAATATTTCCTGAACTATCCCTTCTAAGCAACTCCCCTGTAGTAAAAAATTGATCTAAAGTATCTAAAATACTTTCTGAGATACCTAATTCTGAAATATATACAATATAAGTATAACCTCCTCCAGGAACATCTAACAAAAAAGATATTCTATTATTTTGACATACTATATCTAACGTACTTACTGGATAAATAACTCTTGGAAAAAGAAGTTTGAAATATGCATCACTAACAAAAGTAAGGTAATCAGAGTATTCAAGAGATGTTGGATGATATGGTAATGACTCTATGATACCGTCACTATCAACAGTAGTTCGTTTTGGTAATACCACCTTATGATCTTCTGTATCTCTATCTGTTTGCCAGTAAGAAGATATACCTTCTTCACACGCAAAAGTATTAACTGCTTCATAAGAACATTGGTGCTTTAAATAGTGTTTAAATATTTCAATTATGTGGTTTGGTAAAACAAAACCACCATCTTTAACATACTTTTTTGTTAAATATTTAAAATTTCCTGTATAATATTGGCACCTTACTTTAGCACCTACACAGGGTGTTTTTAAATCTTCGCCTGGGTTTTCAGCCTCTTCACTACTTCCATATGTATCTGCTTTTATTTTACATGTTCCATCAAAATAAAAAAAACAAGGACAAACTTGAGCCATAGCTTCTTCTAATCTATTTTCTAACGACTGAGAACTGTATAACCCTTCAAAAAACAAACCAGAATTGCCAGAAAATTTATAAGGTTCAGCCATAATTATTAATCCAACACTCTCATAAACATGTTACCTGTATACTCGTTTACTACGTATTCTACTTTAGTGCTTCCTTCATAATATCCTATTATTCTCTGTTCTACTGTAGGTTGTTTTTCACCAGGAGCTATAGACGCTCTTTTCTTTTGTATATATGCCTTTTTTCCTTCTATTTTCCACTTCCTTCCCTCAAAAATTAAAGTTAAAGACTTTATTTCTTTTTTAGGAACATTTGACCATTCTGTATCACATTCCCACAAAATAGTTTTATCATTTAACTCTACTATCCATCCCCTTCGCATCTTCCCGTTTGGTTTACTCATGATGTAATCTCCTAAAACAAGGTATGTATGATTGGCTCTACTTAGTATTAGTAGACAAAAAAAGCCCAAAAAATTTACATTCTGGGCCTTTCATTTATAATATTTTTTAATCTAATTACAAACTATATTAGTGATATACCCCAACCAGCGGTTGGGGCTTCTCAGGCTACGCATAATCTAATGATTTACGTTGATGCCTGAACGCTCGATCCGAGCGCACTTTTATATTTATCGCGGCGTTGACGTCCC
>Ga0075116_10001180_pt1 | contig 11994 bp, 16 predicted proteins | sample AntAceMetag02UKC_FD_69786 | JGI IMG/M metagenome (GOLD analysis project Ga0075116, IMG submission 69786) | Saline lake microbial communities from Ace Lake, Antarctica- Antarctic Ace Lake Metagenome 02UKC | ecosystem: Environmental > Aquatic > Non-marine Saline and Alkaline > Saline | place...
CAATAGGAACTTGTGTTCTCCCAGAGGCTTGTACTGATACCTGTGCAGATGTAGGAGCAGAATGTGGAACTGTCTGTGAAGAAGTTTGTACTGATACTTGTGATTCTATTACAGAAGAATGTGCAGGTACAACTTGTATAACTATCCTATACTGTGGTGATGGAAATATTGATCTTGGCGAAACTTGTGATGATGGGAAATTCCCTGCTCAGGGTGACGATGGGTGTTCATCTACATGTCAAACTGAAACAGATTGGGTTTGTGTTGGAGAACCAAGTGATTGTAGTTTCTGTAACTCTAATGATATTTGTGAAACATCTCTTGGAGAAGATTGTGCATGTTCTGCTTGTGATGGCAAAAAAGACGGATGTCCGGATAATTATGTGTGTGATTTCGATACAAAAGAATGTGTTGAAATGGATGCTGTAGAATCTTGTGAACAATTTTGTGCTTATTTAGGATATGATAATTCATTATCTTTTTGTGCTTCAAATTGTGGAGGGGGTTGTCCAGGTATTTGTGAACCTTATGATATCAGTGAATATTGTAACCCTCTTAATCCCTCTTCTCCACATTATTGTTGTTGTGTTCCTTTTGATTAATCTTCAACATCAAAATTTATAAACTTAAAATGCTTTTAAACAAAATGAAAAAGAGAGGGATTTCTCCAGTGATTGCGACAGTTCTACTAATTGCTATGGTTGTTGTTGTTGCTTTGATTATTTTTATTTGGTTTAGGGGCATGGTCGGAGAGAGTGCAACAAAATTCGGAAAAAATATAGAATTAGTTTGTGAAGATGTTGAATTTGACGCAAGTTTTTCTTCTTCAACAGATACTCTGAGTATTGTTAATAGAGGAAATGTTCCTATCTTTAGAGTAAGAATAAAAATATTTGAAGAGGGAAGTCATACAACAGAAGAGTTAGATTCTGACGACGGATGGGTCGACACTGGATTAGGACAAGGAGGAACTTTTTCAGGGCCTCTTGATTTAGGGGATTTAAATCCAGATAAAATTACTGTGTTCCCTGTTTTAATTGGGGAAGGAAAAGACGGAAGAAAAACTTATATTTGTGAGGGTCAATATGGCGAAGATATTATCCTCTAAAAAAGGTATTTCTGGAGTTATTACTGTTGTTCTTATGATTGCATTAGTAATGGCTGCTGCAGCAATTGTTTGGGGAATTGTTAACAGCACATTAAAAGACCAAGTTGAAGGTGCTAAATCTTGTTTTGGAAATTTCAATAAAGTTACAATTAATCCAATTTACACTTGTTATGATTCAACTGCAAAGACTGTTCAATTCTCACTCAGTATCGGAGATATTGATGTTGATGAAGTACTTGTTGGAATTTCATTTGCTGGAGCAAGCGGTTCTTATACTCTGACAAATACAGATCAACAAGGAATTGGGTTAATACTTTATCCTTCAGGAGGAGAAGTTAAACTTCCTGGAAAAAATGCTGGTTTAACATATGTTGCAAGTGGATATACTTCAAAGCCAGATTTAATACAAATTATTCCTGTTATAGATGGACAGCAGTGCGAAGTTTCTGATACAATTTCTGGAATTGAAAGTTGTTTATTGTAGGATTAGCATTAATTATTTAAATCAGATTTTATTTAGAATTCTATGAAAAGAAAGAGGAATAGTTTTTTTTCAAAAAACTATAGGGGGCAAATTTGGGTTGAGACGGTAATCTATACTTTAATTGCATTAGTCATGATTGGACTTGTTCTGGCATTTGCAAGACCAAAAATACAAGAGTTGCAAGATAAAACAATTATTGATCAATCAATAACAATGATGAAAGAAATTGATTCAACAATATTAAATTTAGGGGGCCAGGGAAACAGGAGAATAATTGAATTAGGAATTAAAAAAGGGAGCTTAACTCTTGATGGTTCTAGAAACAAGTTATTTTTTGAAATTGAAAGCCAGTTCGAATATAGTGAACCGGGAAGACCTATTAGTGATGGAAATTTAATTATTTATACTGAAAAAATCGGAAGTGCTAATTTTGTAAATATAACTAAGGATTATAGTTATGCTTATGATGTGAGATTTGAAGGACTTGACGAGCAAAAAATATTAACTAAATCTTCTGTTGCTTACAAATTATCTATAACAAATGATGGTATTGAAAATACTAAAACAATAATCAATATGGAGTTAATATAATGGAACAAGGAATACTTGATTACCCAAGAGCGCAGATTGATTTTTCACCAAAAATTCCTCCGCTAAAAAAAATAAGTGATAAAACAAAAATTGATGTTAGGTACTGTGTTATTTCTCCTTTTGCATTTGTGCACATTTATTGGGACCCTAAACTTTATGAGGTTGTATATGATATTGAAGAACCTATTTTAACAGAAGAAGAAGAAAAATATCGAGAACAAATGACAGAAGCTATGAGGGATGTAATTAATTTTTATAAGGTTGTTGAAGAAAAACCAGATGCTTTATTGGAATATATTGATAAAAGATTTAAAATATTCGCTGCTGAATTTGGATGGAATTTATCTTATGAGACTTATAGAAAAATATATTATTATTTATGTAGGAATTTTATTGGGTTTAATGAAGTTGAGCCAATCTTAAGGGATTATTTCATAGAAGATATTGAGTGTAATGGTATTGATAGTCCAATTTATATTGTTCATAGAATTTATAGAAATTTGAAAACTAACGTTATTTTTAAGAAAGAAGGCCAATTAGAAAGTTTTGTCGAGAAACTTGCGCAGAGGTGTGGAAAATATATTTCTTATGCGAGCCCTATTCTTGATGGAAGTTTACCTGATGGAAGCAGAGTTAATGCAACATACACGAAAGACATTACTAGTAAAGGTCCGACTTTTACGATTAGAAAATTCACGAAAAAACCTTGGACTCCAATTCAGTTAGTTGGTTTTAATACATTAAGTCCAGAAATGCTAGCTTATCTATGGATTTTAGTTCAATATAAAATGAATTTATTAATCACTGGTGGAACAGCATCAGGAAAAACTACTTTGCTAAACGCTGTGGCTTTTTTTATTCCTCCTGAGGCTCGTGTTGTAAGTATTGAAGATACTCGTGAATTAAATTTGCCCAGAGAAAACTGGCTTCCAAGTGTTTCTAGAACATCAACAGGTGCTAATGAGAAAAATGATATAACTTTGTTTACTTTGCTAAAAAGTTCATTCAGACAAAATCCAGATTATGTTATTGTTGGTGAAGTTAGGGGTAAGGAAGCATCAGTGTTATTTCAGGGTATGGCTTCAGGACATTCTTCTATAAGTACAATGCACGCAGATTCTGTTGATACTTTAATAAAAAGATTGGAAACTCCTCCAATAGAACTTTCTCCAACTCTTGTTAATGTTCTAGATTGTGTTTGTATTATGACGCACGCTATTGTAAATAAAAAAGAAACAAGGAAACTTAAAGAAATCGTTGAAATAACCAAGGTGAATTCAAATGGAATTGCACTTACAAACACGCCTTTTATGTGGAATCCTATGGAAGATAGTTTTTATTTTAAAAGAAATAGTCAAGTTTTTGAAAAAATCTCTAAAAGATATGGGATAAGAGTAGATGAACTTGAGCTTGAATTTAGAAGGAGGGTTCAATTAATTTATAGCTTGCATCAAAAGAAAATTCTCAAATTTGAGGAAATCCAAGAAGTTATTAATAAATATTATAAAAAACCTCAAGAAGTTATTCGGGAATTCGGCTTGAGTTAATCAAAATATTTAATAAAGCGGATTCATTATTTTGTATATGAAAAAAGGTGATATTCCAACTCTTAATCAACTTGTTAAAACACTTAAGCAATTAGAATCAAAATTAGAAGAAGATTATAAAAAAAATGATCCTGAGAATTTTAACAATTCAAAAAAGATGATGTTAAAAATTCAAACACAAATTTCTAAAATTTTAAAATGAATGGAGCAAACTTTGAAGAATTGAAAAAAACGATTTCTTTAGCAGAAAGAGCAATTGCAGAACTTGATTCATCATTTAACCATCTTGAAAATGCAAAAGATAATGAAGAAAAAAAGATGGTTAGAAATCATCTTGAAACATTAAAGAATTCTTTTAAAAATATAAATGAAAATATTCTTAATGGGCTTGAAAAAATTAATCTTGCGAAACCCTTGCATGCTAAACCAAAAAAACTTGAGGAATTAAAGCAAAAAATTTTCTTAACAAAAGAAGGGGGAAAAGTTAAGGGAGGCAAAAAAGCTTCTAGAGAACTTTCAGTATTAGAGAGAGAAACACTAAAAAGAATAAAAAAAGGAAGAGAAAAAGTTGCTTCTGAAGAAGTTGAAAAACCAAAAATGCATTCAAAGATTGCAAATAAATATTTCTATAATCTTTCTAAAAAATTAGTTCAAGAAAAAAGTTTTGAGACTCTAAAGAAAGATTTGATAAAAACAAACTTAGAATTTACTCCAACAACCTATTTCGCATTAGCATTATTTTCTACGTTTATATCCCTAATTATTGCTTTTGCGGTTTTTTTATTTTTCTTATTTTTTAAGCTTGGTTTTGAATCTTCCATAATAACTTTTACTATAGAAGGGATAGGCCGGAGATTTTTAGAACTTTTTTGGATTTTAATTGTTATTCCTCTTGGAACCTTTGGATTTATGTATGTTTATCCTTCATTAGAGAGAAAATCTTTAGAAAAAAAGATTAATCATGAAATACCCTTTTCAACAATTCATATGTCTGCAATTTCCCAATCAATGCTTGAGCCTAGTAAAATATTTAAGATTATTCTTGCGACTGGAGAATATCCTAACATTGGCAAAGAATTTACAAAATTAATAAATAAAATTAATGTTTATGGTTATGATTTAGTTACTTCATTAAAGAGTACAGCATTAAATAGTCCGAGTCAAAAATTAAGAGATTTGCTTAATGGATTGGCTACCACAATTACTTCTGGAGGAGATTTAAGAGAATTTTTTGACAAAAGATCTCAAACTTTGCTTTTTGAACATAGGCTTGAAAGGGAAAAAGATACAAAAGCAGCTGAAACATTTATGGATGTATATATTAGTGTTGTTATTGCTGCTCCAATGATTTTAATGCTTTTATTAATGATGATGAAAATCAGTGGGTTGGGAATTGCTTTAGAAACTTCTTCAATTACATTAATCATGGTACTTTCAGTTTCACTATTAAATGCTGCATTTCTCACATTTTTGTATTTGAAGAAATCTTCGTCATAAAATGGAAATAAAAAAAATACACAAGATAGGAATTATTGCTGGAGTAATAATTATCCTCTTAGCTCTTTTAATGCTTAAGACAGATTTCTTTTTTCTTATAATGGGTATGGGAGTTATTGTTGGAATTTCGCCTTTTGTAATTTCTATAATTAATGAATCAAGAATTGCAGGGGAAAAAGAAGATATGTTTTTGGAATTTGCCAGAAATCTTGTTGAAAGTGTAAAAACAGGAACTCCAATTAGTAAAAGTATAATCAATATGAAAGGTAAATCTTATGGGGTTTTAAATCCACATATTGAAAAACTAGCAAATCAAATCTCTTTGGGAATTCCATTAAACTCTGCTTTGACTGTGTTTTCCAAGGATGTTAACAATAATAGTATCTCTAGGGCATTAACATTAATAGGGCAAGCAGAAAGAGCTGGGGGAGACATTGGGGGGATTCTTGAAGCTGTTGCAAAGGCGGTAAACATGTCTGATAAGTTAAAGAAAGAAAGAAAAGCAACAATTTCAACATTAATTGTGCAGGGTTATATCATCTTTATTGTTTTTATGATAATTATCTTAATCATGCAATTTTACATTGTTCCTATGATTTCTGGTATTTCTGGCCTTGGATCTGCAGGTATAGGAGGAATATCTGGAGAAGGGGGGGCCATAGGAGCAGAGGAAATATCTAATGCTTTCTTATACTTGCTTTTAATTCAAGGTTTTTTCAGCGGATTAGCTATTGGAAAATTATCAGAAGGAAATATGAAATCGGGAATAAAACATTCTTTTGCATTGGTGTTAATCGCATTCTTAATTTCTTCTATTGCAAATTTAATTGCTAGAGGTGGAAATGGGGGATGAATAAAAAAGGTTCACATGTGGGATTTATATTGTCATTCGCTATATTCATAACTTTTATTGTATTTTTGTTTGTTGTATTTAATCCAAGAATAAATTTTAAACAAAATAAAGAACCTATCTTAAATCATCTAGAGACTGAATTGTTGATTATGTTTGATTCAGATTTAACAAATATAAATAATGTAGCAAATGAATATTATGATGATTATGAAGGATTGAAAGCAAATTTAGAAGTTCCTGAAAATGTTGAATTTGCATTTATTTTTATTGATGATGGAATAGAAAACATTGTTGCAGAAAAAGATGTCCCAGAAGATATTAATATCTATACTAAGGAAGTTCTTGTATTATATGACGATAATAAAAAGGCTGGTTTTTTAACTATAAAAGTATGGTAATAAATATGAATAAAAAGGGGTGGATAAGAATCGTGGAAGCATTTGTTGCACTCTTACTTGTATCGGGAGTTATATTAATTGTTTTAAGTGATGGTCTTCTTGAAAATGAAGATCGTTCATCAAAAATTCATGATGCAGAATTAGCAGTGCTGAGAGATATCCAAGTAGATGAAACTTTGAGGGAAGATATATTGAATGCTCCTATTCCGATTGAATCTATTGACGAAGGATTTCCTTCTGATGTAGAAGATAGAATCAATCTAAGAATTCCAAATTATCTTGAATGTATTGCAAAAATCTGTGAAATAACATCGGAGTGTGATTTGGATGATTCTCCAGAGAAAAGTATTTATGTTCAATCTGTTGCGATTACTACAACATCGGGAGAGTATAAGCCAAGACAATTAAAACTTTTTTGTTGGGAAAGATGATGAACAAAAAATTCAAATTCTTAGAACATACTGCAGACGTGCAATTCCAAGCATTTGGAAAAACAGTTGAAGAAATGTTTGGAAATGCTGGCTTGGCTATGTTTAATTCAATGTATGATGGAAAAGTCAAGGCAAAGAAAATGGCTAAGATAAAAGCTAGTGGGAAAGATTTTGAATCTCTTTTGTATAATTTTTTAGAGGAATTATTAGTTTTATTTGATGGTAATCATTTTTTCTTATCGAATATTAAAAGTTTGAAGATAGATGAGGAGGATTTTAAATTAGAAGCTGAAATTATGGGCGATAGTGCAAAAAATTATGAAATACACATAGATGTAAAAGCAATAACATATCATGGAATGTTTGTAAAGCGACAGGGAAAGACTTGGATATGTCAAGTTGTTTTGGATGTTTGAGTAATTATAAAAACTCTTTCCCATTGGTTGAATTATGAAACTAAATAAAATTTCAAAAGATATTTATGAAATTCCTAAAGAAGGTGGGATGAATGTGCCTGCGCGAATTTATGCTTCTGAAAAATTGCTGATGAACATAAGGTATTTAAACATATAATTCTTTAATCAATCATGAAATTCGACGAGAATTTAGCATCAATCCATGCTTATCTTTGTGCTGATGGATATGTAATAAAAAATCCCCTAACTCAAAAACAAAAATATTACCATATTGGATTTAGGAATACTAATTTTATTTTATTGAAAGATTTTCAGAGAAGATTTGAAAAGGTATTTGAGATTAAACCTCGTCTAATAGAAGGTGAGAGATGTATTATACAAAATAAAGAACTTTATAAAAAATTAATCGAAAAATTTAAAAGTTTTTACTCGAAAGAGTGGAAAATGCCTAAGTTAAATAAAGGACTATCAAAAATATGGCTTAGAGCTTTTTTTGATTGTGAATCTTGGGTATTTTGTAAAAGCCATCAAAATAGGCACATTGGATTGGATTCAATTAATGAAAAAGGACTTGATCAAATTATACAAACATTGGATAATTTAGAAATAAAAACGATTAAAAAAATAAATAAAAAAAGGAAAATATTCAGGATTTTCATTTATGGTAAAGAGAATCTTAAAAGATTTCAAAAAGAAATAGGATTTTTACATCCAGAAAAATCTAAGAAACTTAAAATAGTTATTGATAACTTTGTGGATTATAACTGGGATGTAAATAAAAATAATGTTATGAAGATAATAAAAGATAAGGCAAGAATAAAAAAACCCCATTATATTAGAATAATCTCTAAGGAAGAGATGAACCTTAAAAATATTGCTAAGATATTAAAAGGCCTACATAATATAACTTGCATGGTGTATAAAAGAGTTAATGGTTTGGGAACAATTTACTATGAGTTAAATATAAATAAAGTAAATCATATTAAAAAATTAATAGGATTAAAAGTTATTCCTAATATCTTAAGATAAATGAGATACAAAGAGAAGTTAAAAAAAATTGGAAAAAATGAATATGAATTGCCTAGAGAAAAAAGTATGCTAGTACCTGGTCGGATATTTATTTCTGAAAAAATTATTATAGAAGAAGATGCATTAAAACAAGTTGCTAATGTGGCTCAACTTTCAGGAATTTTAAAGTATTCTATTGGATTATCTGATATACACGTTGGTTATGGATTTCCAATCGGAGGAGTGGCTGCTTTTGATTTAGATAAAGGAGTTATTAGTCCTGGGGGAGTCGGGTATGATATTAACTGTTCTGTAAGATTGTTAAAAACAAATTTGAAAAAGCAAGATATTTTAAAAAAACAAAAAGAAGTTTTGGAGGCAATTTACAGAAAGATTCCTTCGGGTGTGGGGCGAGGGAGCAAGTTCCAGCTTTCAAGAGAAGAATTGAACAAAATTTTGGAAGGAGGGGCAAAGCGGATGGTTGAGAAAGGTTATGGGGTTAAGGAAGATTATTTGCATACTGAAGAAGAGGGATTTATCAATGGGGCTGATGCTAGCAAAGTTTCTGATAGGGCTGTAAGACGGGGAATTGGACAACTAGGAACCTTGGGATCGGGAAATCATTTTTTAGAAGTGCAATATGTTGATGAAATCTTCGACGACAAAATTGCAAAAGTTTTGGGAATTAAAAAAGGGCAGGTAACAATTATGATACATTGTGGAAGTCGAGGGTTGGGGCATCAAGTTGCTTCGGATTATATTAGAAAAATGGAAGATAAATATGGTTCAAAAAATTTGCCAGATAGAGAATTAATTAATGCCCCGATAAAAAGTGTGTTGGGTAAAGAATATTATGCTGCTGCGGCAGCTGCATCTAATTTTGCTTTTGCAAACAAGCAATTAATAACGCATTGGTTAAGGGAAGAAATGAAATACTTATTTCCTAAATCAGAATTGAAAGTTGTTTATGATGTTTGTCATAATATTGCGAAATTTGAGAAGCATAAAATTAATGGGAAAATGAAAGAAGTTTGTGTTCATAGAAAAGGTGCTACGCGGGCTTTTGGAGCTGGAAGAAAAGAAGTTCCCTTGGCGTATAGAAAAATTGGGCAACCTGTTATAATTCCAGGAAGTATGGGAACCTCTTCTTATTTAATGATTGGGACAAAAAAAGCAGAAGAGTTAACTTTTGGTAGCACTGTTCATGGAGCTGGAAGAGTTATGGGGAGAGGCAATGCACTTAGGACAATCAAAGGAGAGGATGTTCAAAAAGATTTAAAGAAAAAAGGGATTGAAGTAAAGGCAGGAAGTGTAAAAAGTCTTGCAGAAGAATCACCGCAAGTTTACAAAGATATTGAAGAAGTTGTAAAAGTTGTAGACGAACTTGGAATAAGCAAGAAAGTAGCGAGGTTGAAACCGTTGGTAGTTGTTAAGGGTTAAAGTATAGAAATTTATATAAACCTTAAAATGTATAAAAAATCATGGAAAAACTTGAAATAACTTTGGAAGAAATTCCAATAGAAGAGAAAGAAGAAATTAAGCCCCTCCAAGATACTGGATACAAGGGTCTTAAGTTAATTGATGAAAGAGTCCATTATAGTGGAACAAGCATCAAATATTGGATGTAAAAATAAACCTTTTATAAAAATGAATTTTTCTTTTGTCTTTATAGGGACTACTCATGGATTTATTGATGATTTTATTAAACAGAAGGAAATAATCAATCTTATTAATCCAGAATTTGTTTTGTGTGAAAATTTAGAAAATTTGTTCCTTGATACTAAAAAAAAATTTGAAGATATCTTAAAAAATAAAACAGTTTCTAATATGACTTCTTTTGATGAAATAAAAAATTTAATAGAACTCTGTTATAATAAAAATATAAAGTTGATTGGAATAGATTTGGCAAATTTTGGTTTTGACGAAATATTACAAAAAAAGATTAATAAACAAGAAAAATTATCTAAAGATGAAGAAAAAAAGATAGAAGACATTCTCAAATTAAGAGACAAAATTCATTTAGATAAAACTCTTGAATACAAAAATAAAACAAATCGTCCTTTAGTAATAATAATTGGTTCTTGGCATTTAAGAGAGCATTCTTTCTTAAGAGATTCCTTGGATAATTATAAAATATTTTTTCCTTGCGATAATAAAGGAAATTTACTAATCGAGCCGGGAAAAGATAAAAAAATAGAATATTGTGAGATAATAAAAAATGACAAGAAAATTAAAACTTAAAGATTCTATCTATATTCTAAAAGAATCTGAAGAAATTTATGATGTGATTTTTACAGGAACTAGAAAAACTAAAAAGTTTAGAGTTGATTCCCTAGTTAAAAGAGTAATTACTGAATTAGATACAGAACAAACAAGAGAAGAATTATTATCAAAGATTAAATGCGATTATGATAAAGAGCAGATTTATGATTGTTTGGAATCTCTAATGCACGAAAGAATTATTAGAGAATATGATTCTAATAAAGAAAATAAAAGATATGCAAGACAAATCTCTTTTATTGATGAACTAACTTCTTCTTGGGATGAAACTCTTTTGCTTCAAAAAAAGATAGAAAATTCTGTAATTTCTGTTTTTGGTATCGGGGGCATTGGAACTTGGATTGTTAATGGATTATGCCAGATGGGAGTTGGAGAGATAAGGATTAGTGATCCAGATGTTATACAAGAAAGTAATCTAAATAGACAATTGTTTTTCAATTTAGGAGATATTGGCAAATATAAGGTTGATGTAATTAAAGGGAGATTGCCAGATTCTAGGATAGTTCCATTTAAAAAAATGGTTTCTCTTGATGAGGATATAGAAGAGATTGTATTGGGTTCTGATTTTTTAGTGAACTGTGCAGATAGTCCTTCAGTTGAAGAAACATCTAAAATTATTGATGGATATGCAACAAAAAATGGAATTCCTTATTGTGTTGCTGGAGGATATAATATGCATCTAGGAATGATTGGACCCATAATTGTTCCAGGACAAACCGCAACATTTAATGATTTTCTTGAATACCAGAAATCTAATGATCAATTGAGTAGCCTTGAAAAAGTAAAAGACATACAACAAACAGGAAATCTCGGCCCAATTGCAGGAGCCATAGCTAATATTCAAGTCATGGAAATTTTTAAATATCTAATTGGAAAAGGAAATTTGAACATAGATAAATTCGCAGAAATTGATTTTATGAATCTGAGCATTGAATGGAGATATTTTGGTAAAGAAAAACAAAAACATTTTTAAATCAAACAATCTTAAATTTGATATGCAAAATAAAAGAGGTTTGAGATTAAGTACTAGTACAATTGTTTTAATAATTTTAGGAGTTGTAATTTTAGCTTTTTTGATTCTTGGGTTTACTATGGGTTGGAAAACACTTTTCCCAGGGGTCGGTGGTGGAGGAAATGTTAACACAATTGTGGCTCAATGTGAAACTGCTTGTGTAGAACAGAATACATATTCTTTTTGTGCCGAAGAAAGAACTTTAAAAGCATCTGATTTGCCTACTGGCACAGATGAAGTTTTAAAGACATGTCAAATGCTTGCAACAGATTCAGGTTATGAACCTTATGGCATAGAAACTTGTCCTGGTTTGTGTTCTGAAGGTCCTGCAGAGTGAGGGAATTCTTTCAGAATAAATTTTAATTAAAA
>Ga0075116_10001186_pt1 | contig 11977 bp, 27 predicted proteins | sample AntAceMetag02UKC_FD_69786 | JGI IMG/M metagenome (GOLD analysis project Ga0075116, IMG submission 69786) | Saline lake microbial communities from Ace Lake, Antarctica- Antarctic Ace Lake Metagenome 02UKC | ecosystem: Environmental > Aquatic > Non-marine Saline and Alkaline > Saline | place...
GATTCACAGTCAAGTGCTTTATCTAATTAAGCTACAACCACCATATAATTTAAACTTGGTGCGGGTGGAGAGACTTGAACTCCCATGTCATCTCTGACACTAGATTCTAAATCTAGCGTGTTTGCCAATTTCACCACACCCGCTAATAACTCTCTGCGAAATTTTTACTTTCAAATAGTCACTAGGTTAAGAGTATAAATAGTTATTATTATATGGTTGCGGGAGCGGAATTCGAATCCACGACCTAGTGCTTATGAGACACTCGAGCTGACCACTGCTCCATCCCGCAATAATTAATCAAACATCATATTTATATCTCTTGATTTTATTTCTAGTTTTCTCTTTTCTTTAAGAAAGTTGTGAACATCTTTGGACATTTTTCTCATCTCTTTAGTCAGGATTATCTCATGACATTCAGATTTAAATCCAGCTCTTTCTAATGCTTTTATTATATTTATACTCATTTGTATGTATCCTTTAGGGTTCCATCTTCATTGTAAGCACCTGTTGATATTAAAAATTTTCTACAAGCTTCAGGCCCTTGCTTAACAAGTTTCTTGCTAAGTTTTCTTATGTATTTTGCTTGCTGTTCTAAATCATTGTGCTTGTAGCTACACATGCTCCAACCAACCTCTCGTTTTTTTCTACGTCTTTTATATATTTCCAGATCAAACCGTTAGCTATTGTAAGAAATAGTACATACACTCCAAACAATATCCATGCACCTGTTAAGTATGCAAAGATTGCTGCGGCTAGTGACCAAAAGAATCCACACGTACAGCGTGTTGCTATTTCTATTGCTGCTATCTTTCCGTCGTTAGCAAGCGCACGCCAAACAGGATCACTATAATTACCAGTCCAATGGCCTACCACCCACATCCAAAATTTATGTGGTGGTGCTGTTACTCCGTAGCTAATTAATGACATAAGACCCCACAGTGCGGGTATATATAAAAAGGTTAGTAAAAACCACCATGACCATGGTAGGTTTAGTGCAAGTAACGCTAGTTTTGCAAGCGCACAAAGAGAAGGAAAGGCGAAGGCTCTAGCCCAACCCTGTCCATCTCCACCCATTCTCCATAGCTTACCACTGAGAACAAGCGTACCTATTACTATCAAGATACTTAATAGTATTATCATTATACCTCCGTTATGTATTGTGCAGATGTAGTAGGAAATAAATTGCTAGTTGACAATAATTAACTACAATTAACAACAACTCAAAGCCCCGGACACGACCAACAATCAACAACACTTAATTAAATAAGTTATTTATTTTTGTCGTATCAACAAGGTTTAAATTCAGCCATGTTAGGAGCGAATCAACGGACCTAAGCCCACTGTAAGCTACAAGTTATTCTCTTAAACTATTCACTCCGTTGTACAGAATAAATAGACCTACATCTACAATTCTATGTTACTGCAGTGGCGCTAACAATGACTCTAGATTTGCATCTAAAGCTAGCGTTGTTGCCGCGTTAGACTGCTTTATTGCAGCGTCTATCTTATACAGGAACAGTTCTATCTCTACGATCTTGGTATCTACTACCTTAACATCGAACTGAGGCTCAATCTTTTCGGTCTTGTCTCTCTCTCCATACCAATTAGTCTCCTTCGACGCTGATACCTCCGACCTCAAAGCTTTCAACTCTTGAACTCTTCCTCGTACTGCTTTCTGTAGGCTTATTGCTTCGTTTACCGTCATTACTCCTCCTTGTTACACGTTTATCTTCGTTGTTGAAAACAAACTCAGGCTCTAGTATAGCCTGGTAGTTCTCTGGGACAGGTATTGGGAACGTAACAATTTCGTATAATCCAGTACCTGTTCTGATTAAAAACATTCCTATTCCTCCGCTTAACCCTAGGGTTAGTCCGGATAATGCATCTTCTTCTATTGTTTTGTCATATATATTCTTAGGTATTTCTACCCATCCAGTTAGAAAATTTACAGTACCTCTAGCTAGCTTTTTGCTACGGCTTTGAGCTGATGCTGGCGCTGCTATTAATGTCATCAACAACAGAATCATTATCATCTTTTTCCACATGCTCTTCCCAACCTCCCGGTAATATTCTATACTGCTTCATAAACTCAGCAACTATTCCTCTATGACTCGGGCAACAAAAACCCATCTCATGTGGCTTAATTCTAAGCAACAACATATCTCTGTCGGTAAATTTATCAAACTCTTTCTTACATATGTAACAGTGAGACTCATCTATTACTTTGTCTTGTAAGAACACCTCTCCAGTTTCTATTGGAATTATAGGCATCTCTTTAGTTTGTTTCGTCATCCCACTCCCTTTCTTTTTTATTACATGGATATACATTATCCCAAAAGTCATCCTCAGTAACACGTCCGCTTATAACCCCACTCTCTTCGTATTCGTTCATCGCCATCTCTGGTGGTGTGTAAAGAGATAAAACCTTATGAACACCAGGTATAGATAAAATATTATCAGTTGCAGAACATTCTTCACAAATAATAATCTCTGGTGCTGGTCTAGCATGAGACAACGTATAAATACTGTCCATATAATGTACATTGTCGGGACATAGCCCATCGTTAATAGAATAACGTGCTATATTTCTGCTTGGAAAAACAACATGAACATCGTTACTAAACCTTGCAACTATAGTTCTTACTATAAAAGATTTACCAGACCTCCTTGGACAAGCCATAATTGAATGTTTATCTGAATCTTGAACAATAAGTCTTATTATCTCGCGCTGACAGTCATTGAATGTAACGTTTTCACAATATTCTAAATCAATTATTACACTGGTAGTAGTTTCATTTATTGGCAAACCAATTATTCCTCTACCCATTTGATTTTAATCCTGTTACTAGTGTGTATGCACGTGTTCCAGCAGCTTCTGTACCGTACAGGCCGCGATGAACATCTGCTCCGCCAACTAGAGTATTGAACGCATCGAAAGCATAACTAAGATCATCCATAGTAATAACCTCTAGATCACCATTGTTAACAGCTAGTATACAACCAGCTTGACGCGCTGTCTTAAAGTCTAGACCCGCAGCAAGAATAGTCTTCTTAAAGTTCTCTTGAAGAGCTATGCTCATATCAGATCCTTTTGTGTCTACCTTTGTAACACCTAACACGGCGTAACCAGGAGCAGAAAGTACTGTCTTATAGTCTTCTGCATCGAATGATGTATAACTACTTTCTTGAGTAGAAAGGTAATTATATGTCTGGAACAGTCCAGTAATAGTATCGTTTACTGTACTCCAGAACTTAGCGGGCGTAATTCCTCTGTATAGTGTCTCTATCTTGCTGTTGTCAATTATAAATAGAGGACCCACTTGACCTTGATCTACCATCTCTTTTATACGATCTTTAACTAGGAGGAGATTCGTAGAGATAGTCTTACTCTTTTTCTCACCGTTTGTTGGAAGTGCTGCTATAACTATTACATCGGTAAGATAATTTTTGTTTCCTAACATCTCTAGATAGCTCTGTGCTATCTTCACTAATACGTTTAGTGATCCCGCTCCTGTGCCGCCGCCGAAACCAACAGTTATTACTATCTTTTCAACAGTACCAAAGGTACTCTTAATTCTGTCCAATATTCTTTGATAGGAATCTTTAGCAGCCTCGTGTCCCTTATTCATATCTTTTCCGGACCCTTCTGCGTCACCTATCTTAAGCTTCTGTTCTTCAGGTATGTCTAATGGATTTAAGTCAGCCTTAGCTGTATTGATAGCTAAACATTTCTTATATCCTTGATCAAAGAAACTCTTAGCTATTCTTCCACCTGCTTGACCACAGCCAATAACACCATACTCTACTGACCCTACGTATGAATTAACTGCACCAATCTCTGACTTTATTTCTGAATCAGGTATTTCAAAATCTTCTAGTGGTATCATCGGTATTTCTACTCCACCCGTAGCTTTTGGCAATAGATCTTCAACCTCTTTGCGCTTTCCTTCTAGGTCCATGTCGTCTCTAGTTTCTATTTCTGGTAAATTATTTTCTTCAGTCATTTTTCTCCTCCAATATTTTTCTAAGGTCCATTAATTCGTTAATTAACTGGAACCATTCATCCAATCTCATTGCAGCTATTTTCTCACCCAGTTCGTTTTCAACAACAAAAACCGGATCTTTGTACTGTGAGTCTGCCTCGCCGCAATTCTTATACCATTCTTTATATGGTATCGTAAATGCTTTACTTGTGCGCTTTTGCTTGCACTCTATATTAAACCAGGGATTTTTAATGTCTCCCTTTTCTGCTGGTGTTGCACCAGACGCTATTGTTGGTCTGCAATACTTATATACTTCTGTCATCTTGTCTGCAACATATAGTTCAAGACTATTTTTAAAATCACTCATTGTATGATAAGTCCCACTCCCTTGTTTCTTTTAATTTTTCCCACTCTTTCATTATGCATACAATAATATTCTCTTCGCATCTTGGACATCTCGCTTCTTCGTAAGGAAATGGACCATCCATTCCTATATATTGAAAATGTTTAGCCTCTATTAGCTGTTGTGCTGGTGCGTTTTTCATAAAATCAAGATCATATGTTAGTGCTGGAGAATTACAATGATCACAATATATAATTCCTATTTCTGATTCCATTAGTTTCCTTCTGAATCCCACAAACCAACAGACTTTACATTTTCAATAGATATTTCAGGAGCTACAGCTCCGTCTGGTACTCTATCAAACCTATCACATATCATATACATACCAGTGTATTGTTCACCTCGTGACGTATGCATAGAAGTGATTCTAACATCATCAGGTAGATCAAGAAGTTGATGTAATAGTTCATGAGATATGCTGACCTTTGCTAATTTCTCTGTGTCTATTACTGGGTATGGTAAGTCAGGTTCCCCTTCCATCCTTATGTACCCGTCATTACGACTAACTGTATAAGACATTTAAATCTCCTTTGTATTTCTTATTATACCATTTTCAAAATATTTTGTCAAGCTTTATTTTAAGTTTTTATATTTCAATTTTCCTTACTAAAGAAATTGGAATTCTTAAATAATCATTAGATATTCCTCTACTATCATGTGTTATTATTAAGCAATATTCTTTATTATATATTACAATTTTACCAAAAGTATCTACTAATTCTGGTTTCTTTTCGCTCATATCTTCTATACTTTCGCTAGCATAAGTACAAGCGTCTTCCCAAGTAACTTTAAGCCATTTATCGCTTGTGTTTACTTTATCCATAAAATGAACATACCAGTATTCTCTATCCTTAATGCTTGTTCTTGTGTGACATTTATTGCAGAGCGTAATAAGATTACTTGGAATATTATTGATTTTATCATAATCTATATGATGAACGTCTAGAGCTTTTCCTTTATGTACATATACTTTGCCGCACTCTTGACAAGTATTTTCATCTCTTTTTCTAATATATTCTTTAAGTTTATTATTAAACTTAGATCTTATATATCCCTCTGCATCAACACCACCTTTCCATGTTGCACTTCGTTCTTCGCTTCTGTAAATATTACTACACCTTATACATCTAATGGCTGTATGGTCTATTTTTTCTCCGCAATCAACACAAAATTTATATCTTCGTTCTTTTTTGTCTTTTATTTTTAAACCATGTTTATATGCTGGATTGTATTTACCTTTTCTTGAGCAAGATTTACATTTTTTTGCATTAATTGATATTTCTTTGCCACATGTGGCACATGTTTTCTTTTTACTCATACTTTTTCCACCTTATGGTCATCGTTTTTATTAAATCTTTTTTCGAGCTCTTGTACTAAATCTTGAAAAAGAGAATCAAAAGCATCAGCTAAAAGTTGCACATCTTCTTCCATATACTCTATTTCTTTCTTTTTTTTATTCATATCACGCCTTAGCATTTTCAATCTATCTCCTATTCTGCTTATAGAATGAAGGTACTCTCTTGTAAGTATATTTTTATTTCCTGTCGAACCATTTTTTTCTTTCTTGTCCATGGTGCTCCTTTTCGACTTAAAAAACGAAAATATGTTTGAAAATATCATTTTCTCGAAATCGCCTGCGAAATTTTTGGTAAAATAACGGTAATCTATTTGTTGCGCAAATTAGCCCATGAGCACTTTTTGTGCTCTAAGGCTAATAGCAGGATACACTGCTGGATCTAGATCGCTTCACTTGTTATTTAGGTTAACTAACCTACTGTCACTTAACCTTTTCGGAGGGACGAGAACCGGGGTTACCCAGCTCCCGTCGCAACCTACTTTTTTGGGAAGTCGCTCTATCTCAAAAATATCGAAAAGTAAATATAACACAAATTTCTACACTGCGGGACATTTTGAACTCGAATTAGGAGTAATTCTCGTTCAAGTCCATCTTTGCTGATGGACGCGCCCTTTTGGCTTATTTTCGGACGGGGCTAAACGCCGCGAGGCATCTAACCCCTACCTACTTGGGTTTAAGACACAAAAAGGCCGTAAGAAATATTGCCAATTATGGACTAATACTTATTACAGCCTTATTTGTAAATGAGCAGCAAACGTGTTAACTACTTACTTTTTGTAACTTTGACTACGTCACCCTTTATTGTAAGGTCATTATCAACCAATGATAACTGACATAAAGAAGCTGTCTCGTCTTCCTTCAATTCAGGGTATAATCCTTTTTTATCTAAAACTTTCTTAAGTGTAACTAGATCTACTATTGTGATCTCTTTGCCGTCGGCCAGATCAAATCTATTAATAATAGACCATTTACCTTCTTCTTCGCTACCGTAGGAACCATTGTTCTTTAATTCTATCTCTATTGGTTCTTTTACATCTATATTATAACTACCTAAAGGTAGTAAAGATGGATTGTTGTATGGAACTTTAGTAAACTTATCGCTCATAACCACCTCTTTCGTTTATCCTAGGTCTATTCTAGTGTTAAGTATAGAAGCTATTAATCTTTTTCTGTCAGAATTTAAAACTCTATATTTATTAAATATTCTTATTGTTTCAGATCTTTCCATACTTGAAGAAATTCTAAGATCAGCATCGTAAGTTTGATGTACATACTTATTTATGAGCTCACCTTCAGGCATTCCAGCAGGCAGAAGATCAATAAAATCAGATATACTCCTAGTATCAGCAAGTATCGCTTTATTAATTGATTTCTTTACATTTCTCTCAGTTAGTACTGTTGTAACTTTTTCCTTCTTATCCCTATATCTTATCTTCTCTATATAAACTTTTTGTTTTGTTATATTAAGAAGCTCTAAATAATACCAAACGTCTTTTTTCTTCTTACTTATGCGTTTATTAAAGTATAGGTTTCTTAAAGACATTATTATTCTACTTCGCCATTGAGAAAATTCAGATAGTCGATCCCTTCTCCTAAATCCTGAAAACCTCTCATATCCCTTGTTTCCGGATTAAACAACACAACAGGAACAGTTAATCCACCATCTGAAAATCCTAATTGCTTGGAATATCTGTCTTTAGCTTTGTAAGAACCTGCTCGTAAGAAAATACGCTTAAGGTTACCATCTAAGCCTGTTTTTTGACTTTCTTCCATTGCAGAGATATGATTATGGCTAACCACACCAACATCAAATCCGCCATCTTTCTCAAACATCTTCTTAACCGTATGACATGGATTGTCTTGAGAGTTAAACCTATATTTATGACGCATTCTTATTTTATAAGTTACTTTTCCTACCTTTAAGTATAAGTTTCCGCCGGAACCAAGATAAACTGCGTTACCGTGCTTAGCAAGATACTCAGTAATATCAAAGTCATCAATCTTTAACGACCACAAATCATGACATCCTGCTACTAATGCGAGAACCTTGTCTTCAAGGTCTTCAATGTAGTTCTTAGCAAGGGTTTTCTGCGTAGCAGGAGGAAATAATGCTTCAAATGATCCACCAGCATGAGACCCTGATATATAATTATCACAATAATCTCCATTTATAACTAAATACAAGTTTTTTGTATCTAGTATCATTTTTTTATGTTGTAACAATGTTATGTAATCTGTTGCTATGTTACCAAGATGAAGGTCACCTTGAAATGCAATACCTACCCACTTAGGTGTATCTATAGCTAAATGTGCATCTGTTTGTTCTATATCAACCGAATGTAATTCTGTCTGAAACTTAATTATAGTATCCCAGATATTGTCATAATTCTTTTTACATGATTTTTGATCAATAAACTCAACAGATGCTTCTGTTATCGCATTTTTTCGTTCTTTTGTTTTCTTTGTAGGAGTATCAGCTTTTGCTGACATAGACTTAGCTCGAACGGTTGCTTGTAGCTTTGATCTTCCCATTTCATATTCTACAGATCTAGAAGTTCTGTCTAATCTTTCTGCTATTTCATCAATATTTAAATCTTCGTCAAGAAGAGTCGTCAATTCATCCCTATCTTCATCAGTCCATTGCCGATATTTCATTTAATGTTCTCCTTCGGATCCCATTCAAGGTTTTCTTTTGGGTTGTCATACTTTTTATAGCATATAGCCATTATATCATCAATATGATAACTTATGGAATGCATTTGATTCCCTAAGATCTTTAATCTTTCAGCTATATCGCAATTACAATTTATTATGTTAGTCATCATTATTATACTTATATTATAGCATAGATCTCTTTACTTTTCAACTATTAATATATCTTCTATTTCCTGCCAGCTATCTATTACTTTTACCAAAGGATCTAATGGTGCCTTAGTGTTCCATGGTTGTTTGAATAGATATGTTGGTGTGTTAGTCTTTGCTACTCTATTGCAAATAAAAGGATCATCGTCCACAAAGAATTGAAAATCTTCTCGTTCTGCAATCTTATGCTTCGACCGAGAGAAAACAACTCTGAAGTATGGCAGCTTGTTCTTGTCCAGCCAATAAAAAGTGTCCTTCTTTATTTGATGATAGAAATCTCTTACTGTAACATAGAATATGTTATACTGTCTAGATATGTTTACTAGATGACTCCTCGTCTTATCGTATACGCTAGAGTTTCTGTACATACCCCTTTTTCCTGCTTCAATGAATAGATCTGATACTTGTTTCTTAGTTAGACCATATTCTTTTTCTACGTCTAAGCAACTTTCAGTTACTTCTATATCATACATTTCTTTAAATAATGGTCTTGCTTCTTTATAGAGATTACATATTACGCCGTCTAAGTCTATACCAATATTTGATTTACGCATAACTCTCCTTTATATTAAGAACTGAGATATCTCTATCAATTCAGCTACATCGTCTTCAGTCATTTCATACTTCTTTATTACTATAAAGAATCTAGATAATGCGTTTTTCTTGGCATCTTCCATAAGTAGCGTATGCTCATTTAGTGACCATGTTGCTTGTCTTCTGTGTTGCGATGCTTGTATCTTTCCTACCATTTCATCGTTCATTTCTTCAACTCCTTAACATCCTTGATCTGTCTTTCAAGATCATCTATCTTAGTCCTTAGCGCGGTAAACACCCGCTGCATATCGATAAGAAATCCTTCTCTTAGCGCGTACTGGTCCTGCCCGGTTAGAAATGCTTTAATTACTTGTGGTTCCCAGATATTAAAATAATCTAGTTCTTCTGGCATTGGGTGGAATTCTATTAACTCCTCACTACAGGTAGTCTCTTTCGTTACTTCTTTCTCTACTCCAGCTTTCCCTTTTTTCACAAGTCGTACTTCTTGTATTTTGTGTTCGCATTTCTGTTTCCGATCTGTCTGACCTACTGTCAGATGACCCTTCTTGCATATGTAGTAAAACTCGTTTGCGCTTTTCATTCTTATCCTTGCATTTAAGTGTAGTGACCACGCCTACGGCAAGCCCTACGAAGAGCTCCGTAATAAATGTTCTCACTACCCTGTTGCGTAGTAGTGCGATTATTGCATTTGTCATATGTGGCCTCCCTATGACAAGTATTTTCTTTACTAGTCTCTTACATTATAACACGTGTAACGTGTTTATTCAACTAGTTTTGCAAGAATTTCTACAGTTTTAATAACTCTGTAGGTAATTCCTTCCTCATCCCACGCGTTTCCTGCACCTGCAGTGAAAGTATAAAGTACTTGATCGTCTGGTGCGACGTCTTCTTGTTTCATTATTGTACCATCCTTGAGTCGCCAAGAGCTAGTCTCAACTATGGTACCATGGACAATGTGGTCATCCTTGGCTTTTTTTGGGATATAAATACCTCCAGTAGTTTGTTCCTTTCTTTTGTTATCCTTAACAATAATGTAACCATTTAGTGGTTTAACTTTACTTATTTCCATTCTTCTCCTTAATTGCTTTTCCGGGCCAACCCTTCCCTTTTAATATAAAACCTGGTGCCGCTGTGAATATCCTTTTACACTCTACTTCACATACCGGGCACTTACTTGAAAAACTTGATTCTGACATAGGTCTGTTTTGTTGAAATACTTTGCCGCATCGTTCGCATTCATAATCATATATTGCCATCGCAGTCCCCTTTTTGTGTCTGTTGATGTGGAAAAATCCATGAAATATTCCTAGTAATAAGTGGGTCTATTTCAGAATGGTCTAACCCTTCCGCTATAATCTCACTAATCATAGCAGATGCTATGCTTTTATTATCACCAGCTTTAATATCTATCTCTACCATAATCTTCATCCGCAGATACCTCCCTCATGTAATTTAACTGGATTACAGAAGGCTGCCACCTTATAATCATCATATAAATCAAAGAGATACTCTTCTCTTGGATACTGTTCATGAGCCCACACATGTCCACATCTCTTACCATTAAAATTAACATTGCAGCCACATACTATACCTTTAATAGGGGCCTGTAATTCTATCCATTTTTTACATGCTCTACAAACGTCGTCATGCGATATGTATTTCTTGTGAATATATAAGTCCCATAAGCCTGTCTCGTTGTTTCTTATGGCTTCCGGCACAGATCCCGTCATGTATCCCCGGGCAGCAAATGAACTATTAATAGTAAAAGCGAAGACGGAGCTACCTCCGCACTGGAAATAGACATCCGTCCACACCCCCTGATCTTTCACAACTTCCCAGTCTAGGTCGTCATGAAAGTTAATTTCATTACCATGCATTTTCTTGCCCTTGTTAGAATGATTTACAGCACAGGTAAGCTTTTTGCAATAATAGGACCTATTATATTTACTCATATACAGTCTGCAATCTCAGTAACTAAGTCAACAAAAGTTTTAACTTTATTTACTGTGACTACTCCTTTTTTCATTAGTTTATTAAGAATTTGAAAAGCTACCTCTATTTTACTCTTTTCTGGTATTAGCGTAACTGTTGGGTATACATATGGATACCAGTAATTATGATAATAATTATCTATAGTCATTGGATTATTGTCCCATTTATTTGTGTCTCCCAAACTATTCATGCTACCAGTGTCTATATTAAAACCACCAGAGTTTTCATCATATGCTATAACTGCACTTTCATATATATTATTTGCTAGTATGCTATTTTCCATTATTTCTCCTTAAGATTTGTCTCTTAATATGTTTATTTTAACGCCTGATAGCACTACGATTGTCCAGGCTATTACTTTCCACAATAAAGCTATTGGACAGTATATTGAAAGCAATACTGCTAATGCTACTCGTGGACAGACAATAAAACATAGTATATACCATATAAAATGGTAATCGTGTATATTAAATGTACTTATTAATTCATTCATTAGTTTTCCTCTGCGTCCCAGCCATCCATTCCAGCCAATACAAAATGTTCGTTCCAATTTGTTTTAATATACCTAGGAACACTGTCGCCATATCTAGATCTTGCTTCTTCTACTGGTGTGATGAAGTATGCTTGACCTCGTCCGTATGCTGGATGACCGTCTTATGGTATATAATCTACTACTGCTTGTTTTTTACCACACGATCTTACTTTATACCTTCTCCTTCTAACAGGAATAAATGGAGAATTATATTGATCTCGTAAATAAACTTCTACGCCTTTCTTAAAGCTTGCCATTACTTTGCTCCTTTTTCTTTATGATATTCTTGAAAC
>Ga0075116_10001187_pt1 | contig 11971 bp, 9 predicted proteins | sample AntAceMetag02UKC_FD_69786 | JGI IMG/M metagenome (GOLD analysis project Ga0075116, IMG submission 69786) | Saline lake microbial communities from Ace Lake, Antarctica- Antarctic Ace Lake Metagenome 02UKC | ecosystem: Environmental > Aquatic > Non-marine Saline and Alkaline > Saline | place...
CTTAAAACAGATCAAAGAATTAGAGAGTATGAACGCAGATGAGTATTATTCGACAATTAACATATTCTTAAAAGAAGTTGAGAAGATTGAACGTAACCAGGAGAAACAAGTAAAGTCATGACAAAAGAAAAAGAAGAATGGGAAAAGTTGATGGATATTGAAGAAAAATTTATTGATGGAGATATAAATGAAAAAGAATATTACAAGCACTATAATGAAATTATTTATAATATGGGTCAAAAGGATAAAGACGAAGCATTAAATTAAATAATTTTTCGTATCTTTGCAATCGAGGCTCAGACAGCCTAACAACAGTCAGAGGGTAAAACCTGAATAGTTAAACACTTCACTATGGCTGTTGAAAAAATAATACTTGATATTCAGGCACAAACCGCCAAAGCCCGGAAGGATATTAACAACCTCAAAACCTCCACTAAGGGATTAAATACTGAAGTTGACAAAACCACCAGCTTAATGAAAAAGGCTGGTGCTGCAATGTTGGCTTTTGCTTCAATAGGATTAATCACTAAAGCTATTAAAGACATGATAGCTTTGAATGTTGAATTTGAGAAAACCCTTACTAATGTATTAACTCTTTTAAATGAAACATCGAGAATAAAGTTTGGTGAGTTCCTTTCTACTGGAGCAATAACCACAATGCGAAAATACGGATTAGAGGTAGCCGATGTAAACAAAGCCCTTTTTGATACTATTTCAGCAGGAATAAAAGCAGGCAATTCAATTAAATTTCTTGATACAGCATCTAAGTTAGCTGTTGGTGGTGTTACTGATTTGAGTACAGCAGTTGAGGGTATGACATCAATAATGAATGCCTATTCACTGTCAATAGAAGATGCTAATAAAGTAGCAACGGCATTTTTCTCAGCTCAGAAATTTGGAACAACAACCGTTCAGGAATTAGCACAAAACATTGGTCAAGTTGCACCTATTGCAAGAACAGCAGGAATAAGTTTCCAAGAATTATTAGCAGCAATGGCTCTTTTAACACAGAAAGGACTTAGTACAGATATTGCAACAACAGCATTAAGAGCAACTATAACATCATTAATAAATACCACAACAGAATCTGAAATAGCATTTAAAAGCATGGGTATTGAAACAGGTATAACGGCTATAAGATCTAATGGACTTGGAAAAACCCTAGGACAAGTAGCGGGTGCAATAGAAAAAAATGCAAATTTATTAACACAATTCATCCCTAATGTAAGAGCCTTGAATGCTGTTTCTGCTTTAGCAACTGAAGAGGGTTTGCTTAAATATGATGATATTTTAAAATTTATCATGAATGATACAGGTGAAGTAAATAGCTTAACAGAAGCATTAGTACTACAAATGCAAACAGTAGAAAAACAGGCTGATATGACAACCAGTGCCTGGAAAGAATTTAGAATAGAATTAGGCGAACAAGTCAAGGAAACTGGTCCTATACAAAAATTTAAATTCTTTATGCTTGGAGTTAGGGGTGCTTTAGTATCAATGTCTGAATCAATGAGGGGGGTAACGATTGACAGCTCAGATATGGGAGATCGGTTTAAAATGATTCAGCCTGGGATTGCAGGTTTTGCATGGGAAATAAAAGAAAGTGCAACGGCAGTTGATGACTTATCAGATAACCTTAAAGACCTTAAAGATCCATTTGATGCACTAATTGATAATTTAAGAGCAGTATCAGAAGGACAAGCAGGGCTTCTTGCAGATGATGCAAAAGAGTATGCAAATACTTTAGATATTATATATGCAGGATTAGATGATAAGGCAGAACATAGCAAAAAGATTGATGATGAAATTTTACAAAGTCTTACGAGTACGTTAAATCAGGGAGTAACAAATGTTCAGAATGCAGCAAATACAGAGATGGAAATTGATCGAATAAAAGCACAACAAAAGATGGATATTGCAAGCGGGGCGTTTGGATTTGCAAAGGGATTAGCAGGAGAAAGTTTTGCTTTACAAAAAGTATTAGCTATTGCCGAAAGTATAGTACAAACTTATCTCGGTGCTGCTGCTGCTTTTACATGGACAACTTTAGTTGCAGGACCAATAGCAGGAGGTATAGCAAGAAGAGTAGCAATAACACGGGGATGGGTAAATACAGCAGTAATAGCAGGTACAGCATTAGCAGGATTCGAAGAGGGGGGTTTCACTGGCAAGTCTAAATACCAGGCAAGGGATAAAGACGGCAGGATTGCAGGGTTTGTTCATGAAGACGAATTTGTATTCAATAAGGACAAAACCCGCACCCTACGTCCATTATTTGAAGACATTCATAACAATAGAATAGACATTCACGGTCTGGCAGCCTTAACGAGAAGGGGTACGATGAAAACAATACCTAAACTGAATGCTGATTTACTTGAACAACAGGTAGAAAAGATTTACCGCAAGATGTCAGAAGACCGTCCTGAGAAACCTACGATAATCTATAAGGACAACGGATACACGAAACAAATAGCAAACACAACTATAAATGTCAGTACCTAATTATACATATTTTGTTACTATAAATGAAGTTATAACAGAAGTTCATCCCTATGGTGATTGGTCGTTAAAGATAGCTAAAGCGGAAGAGGACTTTTCATTCTGTAAGGATTACCGTATTAAGTTTGGTGGTGAGTTTATATTCTCAGGCGATGACTATGATTTATTCTCAACTGAATGTTGTAACAAGATTGAGTTAAATATAAAGTGTGACGGTGAAGATTACTGGTTTGGTTATTTCGCTTATCCTTACGGGCTAAGTTTTGATGAAGATAGATGTGAGGTGAAAGGCACACCCAAGCCACTAGATAAGTATTATTACTTTGATCTATATGCTGATCAGGATGTGCAATTAGTTTCGAATAACGACCTTACTTATCTAACTTCGTTTCCGACAACAAATAATTATGAAGCTGACTGTATTCCTTGCGAACCGATATGGGATATCATTGAGTTCATAGGAACGAACCCACCATTATTCCCTGCTACATTTGTAGGTGCAGCAAGAAGCACATTCTTACAAAACGATCTATTCCCTGATGGCACAAATCCCTATCCTGTTAATAACTATGCAACCGGAGAGGCGAACTTGCTTCATAACGTGGTAATGGCAATGACAGAAGATGTCTGCACCCCTGGGGATACAAACGAATGGGAAAAGATGTCATGGAACGACTTAATGGAGCTACTTCATAATTCACTTAATACATGGTGGTTTATTGACGAAAATGGTCATGTAAGGATTGAACATATTTATTTTTGGGAACTTTACGGCACAATCTACGACCTGACAACAGTTGACGCTGGCAGGTGGATAGTTAACTCTAATAAATACACATTCCAGAATGAAGAGATGCCTAAAAAAGAGATGTGGGGATGGAACGTGTTTAGTACCGGCGAAACATGGAATAACTTTATACCTGAAGAGATAACTTATTATGATTGTTTTCTTCCTGGTAAAAGTCTGTACACAAAAGAATATCCATTAACCGATCTTAATACTGATTTTGAGTATATAGCACCCGGAACGAATAATCTTTTAACTTCACCTACTTGTGCTAATGTTAATGGTTATATGTTGCTGAGATGTCTAACGGCAGCCGAAGCAGATGTGTTTGGTTACGCTGTAATTCCTGCCTGTGCAGAGTATATTGTTTGGTTCTCTCAATACTTAGGAGACGGGAATGATCACTTAAATGCTCACCTGTCACCGATTAACTTAATTACTAACTACTGGATGCACGACAGACCTTACTGGGAGGGGACAATGGTTGAACTGGATGAAGATGTAATCTTTGAATCGATATGGAGAAACCTATTACAACGTCAAATAAGTTTTCCTGTTTGTTGTGATGAAGAGGCGGAAATTATATTAGAGGGAAACATAGATAATAACCCAAGGTATTTATATCAATTTGGAATCAATTTTAATAAAAACATAATCACTCAATATGGAGCAGGGGAGTTGTACACTGGAACAATAAAAGACGGCATGGTAGGTGTAGAATTGTTATTTGAATATGACTGTGGCGAAGATACAGCTACCGACTGGGACGATTATTCTGTTAGCTAAAATAGTAAATTATGATACAAAGTTATTTAAAAACAGGCATGGTCTTTTATGATGACCAGAATAAGCAACACTTTAGAAGAGATTGTTGTAAAGAAACGTTTATTCAATATACAGACAATGAACATTTCCCTGCTTTTCAAATATTCTTAGAAGATGAGATAGATTTCGCTACTGATCCGGTGTTTGAATTATATGACTTAGAAGATAATCTAATCGGAGCGTTTACTAATATTAATTTTGACCGTGATGAAACATATTTACATGATGGGATATATACATATATTCATAATTTCCTTACTAACTCTTTAGGAGTTGATACAAATCTTATCTATCCGGCAGGACATGATTTTGTAACAAATTATTATATTAAAGTGACCTTTACACTAACAGATACTTCGATTGTTTCTTATTATTCAGAAGCATTCAGAATTTGTAATGTTTGTGTAACAGGAGATACTTTAAGAGATTATATTCTTTTAGCTAACGGAATAAATGGATTAGATGTTTACAGGATTCATGAAGATGGGTTTTTGCATATAGATAACGACAATCAGGGAGGTGAAGCACAAAATACATGGAAGGATGATAACTTTATCTACTTAGCCAATGGCACGAATGGACTAGAGACGTATTCTATTGATGCTAATGGTGTTCTTACGCATATAGATAACGATGACCAGGGTGGGGCAGCAAACGGGGTTTATGGTGACGGTGATTTTATATATGTAGCCAATGACATAAATGGAATAGAGGTTTACTCTGTTGATGTAACCGGTCATCTTACTCATGTAGATAATGATGACCAGGGGGGTACTGCCGAAGATGTTTGGTGTGATGGGAATTTTATTTATCTGGCTAACGGAGCGAGAGGCATAGAAGTTTATTCAGTTGACGGAGCAGGAACATTAACCCACGAAGATAATGACTTTATTGCAGGAACAGGAGAGGGAGTTTGGGGAGACGGTGATTTTATATACTTAGCTAATGGAACTAATGGACTGGAAGTTTATACAGTTGACGGTGCAGGAGCTTTAACCCATGTCGATAACGATGACCAGGGAGGTGTAGCTTACGCTGTCTGGGGAGATGGAACTTATATCTATTTGGCAAATGATACACGTGGGATTGAATCTTATACAGTAGATGGTGCAGGTACTTTAACCCATGTTGACGATCTTGTAACGGATGGGAGAAATGTTTGGAGTGATGGAACGTACGTTTATTTAGCAAACGGAAATCGTGGTGTAGAATCTTACAGTGTAAGTGCTTTAGGTGTTCTTACTCATATTGATCATTATGCAAGAGGAGATACAGCTTATGATGTTTGGGGAGACGGGACTTTCCTTTATGTAGCTAATGGAACAACAGGATTACAAGTTTTCTCTGTTGCCGGGGGGGTGTTTGTTTTACTTAGCACTTATGACATAGGGGGGACGGCTTACGGAGTTTTCGGGAATGGAACTTATATTTATTTAGCGAACGGAGCAAGAGGATTAGAGGTCTTTACGGTTAATGAAGCTGGTATTCTTACTCACAGAGATAATGACGATCAGGGTGGAACGGCTTATGCAGTGTGGGCTGCTGGTGCTAATGTATTTTTAGCAAATGGACTTAATGGAATAGAATCATATATAATATCTGGGGGGGTATTAACTCATGAAGATAATGTAGCATTAGCACCCAATCCTGTATATGATATTCATGGTTATGCGGCTGATCCTAAAATTTATGTAGCTAATGGGGTAAACGGTGCGGTATGGTATGATTATATTACAGCTACAGGGATACTTAATTATCGTGGTGTTTATAATACTCCGGGCACTGAAGCAAGAGGAATTTTTGCTGAATCTACCGGTACTTTTGTTTATGTTGGATTTGATACAAGTGGGCTTTATTTATTGACTTGGAATTTGTTAAACAGGGATAGTGATGATCAGGGGGGAAACGCTTATGGGGTTTGGAATGATGGAACATATACATATCTTGCAAATCGTAGTCGAGGGATAGAGACTTATACAGAAGCGGCGGATGCTTTAACCCATAGAGATAACGATCAGCAAGTAGAAAACGCCCTGAGTGTTTTTGGACGTGATGGATATATATATTTAGCAGACGGCACAAATGGAATAAAAGCCTACGAGAATGAATCAGGAGATTTCTATTATATGGATGATGATTTTATTGCCGGAACAGGAGAGGGTGTTTTTGTGGCTGATGTTCTTGTAAGGGATTGTGATGTTGGACATATTCTACTCTCATGGTGGGCTGACTGTGACTGGGATGATATAATTTACCAGTTTGGGTTCAGGAATTATCTTTATATTGATGCGAGTTTAAATAATCCATCTGAGGAGATTGAGATTAACCAAAAAGATAGACTTGGAGAGATGTTCCCTTCGGATGTGATAATCAAAAAGAAATATAAGTTAGCCGAAAGAATACCTGAGTATCTATGGAACGCTTTGATAAGATTGCCGGCTTACGGTAGCGAGATGCCAAACTTCCATTGTTGGATAACTCTTCCAGATGGATCTTCTTGTGCAATGTCAGAGGTTAATATATCAGGCGAGTGGGACACGGTAAACTGCATGAATACGTTTGCTATTGAGTTTGTTGATAATGATGAATATCCAGTGGTCGCAACTAACTGTTGTGATGACGAAGATGTAAGTGAGGTTTACTTTGATGATGTTTCTGAAAGTATTTGATAATACGAAAAGTTTTTGTAACTTTGCAATTATAGTTCTTCGAGGTAGGTGACCTGAAACACACAGAGGCGAGAGCCTGAATTGTTAATTTAAAAATTAATATTATGATATGTGATTCAAGTTGTAACGTACCTTTACCACATGCCTATTCAAATGGCTGTGGTGTCACTCCTTTACCAGGGGGTATAAATCGTATTGCATTCTTGCAGTGTGATTTTGAATTTACCGACATTACAAGTCAGGCGGAATGGGATACAGCTATTGCTGCTGGGGATGCGGTCGTGTCAGGTGAACTGATAGGATCGAAACCAAAAGGTACATTTACCAAGAAAAGAGTATCCAGTTGTTCACCTGAGAGGGTGACCGGCGGAGAGAAAACAGTTGTTTTCCAAGATTATAACAGATCAGGGGTACACGGAGACTGTTCTAAGTTTACATTCTGGAATACTATTTTAGCTAATCCTAAAGCATTCAGAGCAGTGTTATTCACTTGCGATGGATATGCTTACGGCCCAATTGATGACTTTACTCTGGAAGCAAACGAGGTCATCGAAGAAACAAACACCGGAAATCGTTACGTAGATGGTTCTATTATGTGGAATCAATTAGATATGATTTGTCCTACTGAAACCAATCTGGTATTTGACCAGGATTCAAGTATAATATGATAGACATTGAGCTGTATAATAAGAGTTTTTTTAAGCTACCTCCGGAAAAGTCGTTACCAAACTGGGGACGGTGGGTAGAGATTTTCAACGAAATGAAAGTCCATACCAGGGGGGATGAGCCGGGAGACCTTTTGTTTACTCAAAGACCGAACGAAGATCCGGAAGTCTTTAAGTACCGCAAGAGTATTTACCAGCCAATTACTAAAAGCTCTATTAACAGGTCAATAAATAGATTATTCAGGATATTTCTAAACTCAAACTTTTCCTATACGGTGGACGATGAGATAAGGGAATATCTTAAAGCAAAGATTTTTGAGAAGCGAGCGTTCTTTGAGTTCTTTCATGGTATTGTAGTAAAACGAATGATTGAAGACCCTAACGGATATTTGGTATGGTTGCCTTACGGTGAAGGACTAGAAAGTCAAACTGAGAAGGTGGGTGTAGAACCAAAGATAATTAGTTCAGATAAAATCTGGTATGTAAGCGATGAAGTCCTTACATGGACAAACGAACAGGTAGAAGACAGGAAACTACCTGATTATTTCTGGACATTAACCAAAGAAGGTTATTATATGCACGTTCTACAAAAGGACAAATACGAAGTAGAAGAAATCTACAAACACTATCTTGAGGTTGTGCCGGCTTTAGTCTTGGGTGGGATATTCGAAAGCGAAAACGTACTAGAGAGTTACTTTAATTCATTCTTACCGTTTGGGAATGAGGCAATAAGACAGTTTTCGGACTGTCAGGCGGTTAATGTAACTTCAGCTTATCCGTTCAGGACAGAAGTATATACTGAATGTGATCATCCACAATGCCACGCAGAGGGTGGATGGGAGAACGAAAAAGGAAAGTGGATTACTTGCCCAAGATGTAAAGGGACAGGACAGAAGCCTCATATGACCCCTTACGGTAAGTTTATAAGGAAAGAACCAGGTCCGGGTGAAGAGATAACAACCGTTCCGATGATTGAGTTTACTTCGCCGGCAAAGGATATTCTGGATTACCAACAACAAACATGGCAGACTCTTCTTGAGTTAGCTCGCAAGTCTTTATTTGATGAAGCTATTGAAGAAAGCCAGAGCGGAGTGGCTAAACTGGTAGACAAAGAAGACGAACACGCTTTTTATGCGAGTATATCAGATAATATTTATGATCATTTGCTTATTAACTCTTTGAAGATTATAACAGGCTACAGGGATATTAACTCAAAGGTTGAGCCGGAAATTACAAAGCCTACTTCGTTTGTGATTAAGACCGAAACGGATCTAGTGAATGAGTTGGGTGTTCTTTTAGAGAAAAACGCCCCATTGCCATTTATCTTGGAAACGGTTAAGGATTTGGCAAAGAAGCGTTTTTCAACTAATAAGAACGCTGCTAAAGCAATAGACTTTTTAATGGTTTACGATCCTTTGTTTGCTTTGACCGCAGAAGAAAAGAATATGTTGGTTGCCACGAACGTAATCAGTGACACCACGAGAGCAAAAGGGATTAATTCTTACCAGGAGTTAATGAGATTATTAATGATCGATCCTGAGTTATTAGATAGCTCTTACGAAATCGTTGAGAAGAAAATGGACACTGAGATAGATAAGCTGGTTGAAAAAACTAAAGTTCTGAGAGATGAAAACGGTGAACCAGTTACTGAGTGAGAAACTTAAACTGTATGAGTTAGATGGGTTATTTAAAGAAGTTAGAAAAGTTCAGAGATACACATTTAAACAGGCAGTTGATTTTTACATAGCAGAGAAGAATAGAACGGAGGGGAAAGCATTTACAGAAAAAGGTTCTTTGGCAGCAACGGCAGTAAATAGATTTGAGAAGCGACTGACCGATGCAATTGAAAAGAATGCAGGTTACAAGTCAGAGATTAGAAAATATATGACTAACTTTGACAAGATGGATGTATTGAACTCCAGAGTTCATAAGTTATTGAATAAAATCAATATTGATCCGGTTATTGCATTAGCAAACAAACAGAAAAGAGAATTAGTCGGTGGAACAGTTGAAAAGATAGTAGGAGAGATTAAAAGATTCCCTGAGAATATGTTAGGTGACGAAATGAGACAACAATTTACCAAACCTGTTAAAAAGGTTCTTTACCAGAACATAATGCAAGGCAAGAGTCAGAGCGCAGCAAAGAAAGCACTACACAATTTTATCATAGGTGATAAGGGCAAGATAGGACAGTTAGAAAGGTGGAGCGGACAAATTGCAAGAGATACATTAAGCCAGTACGATGGGGCGGTTAGTAGTATGGTGAGAGAAGAATTTGATTTAGATGGAATAAAATATATAGGGAGTTTAGTAAAGGATTCACGGATACAATGTAAAAAATGGAAAAGAATGAAAATAATTCCATACAAAGATTTAACAAAAGAAATATCATGGGCTTATAGCAATGGACAGGGAATGATACCGGGAACAGACAAAGACAACTTCTGTACATACAGGGGTGGATTTAATTGTGCCCATATGGCTGTGCCAGTACGACTTAAAGAAAAATAATATGGAAAATTGGAAAACTATTGAAGACTATCCTGGATACATGGTAAGTGATTTAGGAAGAATTAAATCCAAAAACAGGACTGTAAATTCATGTTACGGAAGTAAAAAGACTGTAAGTCAAAGAATATTAAAACCCGTAAATGTGAATAATTATAACCGAGTTACTTTGTGTAAAGAAAAAATAAAGAAACAAGTTTCTATACATAGATTAGTTGGTAAGGCGTTTTGTGAAAATCCAGAAAACAAACCTCAGATTAATCATAAGAACGGTATAAAAACAGATAATAGACTTGAAAATATAGAGTGGGTTACACAAAGAGAAAATACTGTACATATGTATAAATATTTAGATACAACAGAATTAAGAAGAAAATTAAGAGAACGGTTCAGGGGAGAGGGGAGTCCTAATGCAAAATTAAATGATAGCAGAGTACGAATTATAAAAAAGTTAAACAAAAAAGGATTCAGTGACAAAGAGATAAGTTCTTTATATGTTATTAGTAAACCCATAATAAATAATATTATAAATAATAAAGCATGGATACATGTAAACTAAATATTAAATAAATTAAGTATTATGAATGCACAAACAGAGAAGTTTTTAGATGGTATCGGCACTGATGCTGGTACGATTGCGAACTTAAAAGATCCGAGTGACGATTTGGATGTTGTAAAATTGTCAGATGAACACAATGAAAAGAAGAAAGATGTTTTTACAAACGATCCTGATGTAATTACAGAATTACAAAAAAAGGCTAAAGGCAAAGAACGGGGATCTGTTGAACGCAAAATTAAAAAGGTGTTCGACATAAAAGCTGAAGAGTGGACAGAAAACGAACTCGAAGGTGACTATGAGAAAGCCTTAACATTTGGGCATGACAAACAGAAAAAAGCAGGTAGTAAATCAGCTCAGGAAATACAAGCTGAATTACTCGATGCAAACAAAAAAATTGAATGGTACAAGGATGAAGAAGTACCGAGAATTGTAAAAGCTGAAAAGCAGAAAGTTGATAACTTTCATATTGAACGCCACCTACGAGAGTTGATTGTAGATAGTGGCGAATTAGCTAATAATATCGGAAGTGATGTTGCTGAGATTGTTCTCAAAGAAGAACTACGCAAAAAAGGGTTTACACCCTCTTTAACGGAGGACGGGAAATTAGCAATCCTTACTGAAGATGGATTAGTACCACTGGATGAAGCCAAAACTAAGAATCTGAGTAATGCGGAAATTATTAAAGGTATTGTGGTAGCCAAAGGATTAATTAAACAATCCAATGCTGTCATTGAACCTGAGAAAAAGAAAGTTTCTGTATTACCAACAAGAGATACCAGTGAAAGCAATGTTCATCCAAACGCCATAGCAAATGCCGAGAAGTTGAAAGATATGAATACTAACGGTAATATTCTGGCAAAATAGAGGAGCGATCCTAATATCCACTGAAGTTAGCACTTGTTTAGCTAATTAATAATTACAATTATGACCGCATCAAGTGGATTTTCAAATTGCGCATGCCCATGTATTCAGCAAGCATTAAATGATGTGCATGGTAAAGATGCCCAGGCATTACGCAGGGACAAGGTTGGAATGATTTCATTCCTAAGAAGTCCTGAAAATACGACAGGATTTGATCCTGTCCAAATTGATCCCGGTAACGGGAAACGCAAATGTGTTGAATTAAACTGGATTCAGAAATTTTGCGAAACTACAATGAATGAAAGTATAACAGATGACTGTTCTACAGGAACCGAAACACCTCCGTTTTGTGAGGATGTAAATATTACTAAAGAGTTAGAAACCGATAACATGGTTTTTACTGAAGATAATATGAGACGCCTATGCGCTCCAATGGGAGAAACTGATAACCAATGGATTGCTAGCGTGATGAACGCTCAATTCAATGCCTTCTTTACTTACTGGGATAAGCTCGTATTAGCTGAAATTCTTTTGAATGTAGGGACATTTATGGACGGTGATACTATCAAAGCAATTCAGTTATTCAATACTGTTAATA
>Ga0075116_10001191_pt1 | contig 11949 bp, 20 predicted proteins | sample AntAceMetag02UKC_FD_69786 | JGI IMG/M metagenome (GOLD analysis project Ga0075116, IMG submission 69786) | Saline lake microbial communities from Ace Lake, Antarctica- Antarctic Ace Lake Metagenome 02UKC | ecosystem: Environmental > Aquatic > Non-marine Saline and Alkaline > Saline | place...
GCGTTAGAGTCCTTACTGGAGTCCAAGTTACTGCTAAGTAGAGCCTGGAATTTGTGTAAAGATTCTAACATCCCTCTATGGGTATTCAGTTATTTAAGGAAACTGATATAAATTAAACCTGCAGAAAAAGACAACATTTTTCTATCTTGCCTTGGAAGCGTTCTGATAAACAGTAGAACATTTGCAAGACAGAAAAATATCGTCTTTAAATGCTTATCTTAATCTGCTTCCAAACAGATGTTTCTTCTCTATACAGTAAGAATACTCTTTTTAAATTAACTGTCAATAGCAACTGATCCACCATTCAAGACCTCTGAAAAGAAAGTACATAACAGCTATAAATGTTGATAGCGAAATTATAACTGACATTGCAAACAGCAGAATGATTTGATCTAAGCCTTTTTTATCTGGATCGTACATAGTTATTATTTAATTATTAGGCTCTGGGATATGCCATTTATAGTTTTCCCAAAAGTGATCTCTTATATTCTGCATCATTTGCTCCCACTCCCATTTATCAAGCTCTTGTGTAGATTTAATTTGTGGGAATCCAGAACACATCCCATCTTGAAGAAATAAGTTTTTCATTCCATTATGCACAACTTCTTTTGTCATCTCAACACCAATTGATTTAAAGTATTCTTGAACTCTCGGAATAACAACGCTCCAATAATAACCATTCTGATTACTGGCTTCATGCTTCTGGCCAGTAGTTCTCACACCTCTCTTCTTCCAAACCTCCATAAAGTAAACTCCGTAAGGTGCATTTTTCATAAAGAAATCAAAGTTAGATTTATGCAATTTATTCTTGATCCTTAGCTTGTGATCTTCAAGGGTGAACTCAATTTTTATCTTTGTTTTACTCATTTTTTTAATGTATTTACCAATCTATAAATTCTAACCTCTGTTTCTGTTTGTTTCAAAATATCAGACTCTCCTTCAAAATTATTATCCTTTAGAAATTTCTGAAATACTTTATTTTTCTCAAGCTTATCTTTATCCTCTTTCTCTATTCTTGCTTTTTCCTCTGATTCAAGCTTGGCTCGCTCTTTTCTTCGTGCTTCAACTCCTGCAAGTCTTTCCCTCTCTCTCAATTTAGCTTGTTTTCCAGCTTCTACAAGTTCAGCTTTTCTTGTCTTTTCTCTTTCCTTTTCCAATCTTTTATCTTCTGCTTCCTGTTCTCTCAATTCTTTCATGTCATAATGATATTTTGCAAACTCTTGTTCATCCATTGCTAGAATTTCATTATCCGTAAGATTACCATTAACATCTTCAACCATTTGTCTACGCATTGGCATCAAAATAGCACGCTCACTTCTCTTCCTTGCGTTATCAATAGATTCTATCGATTCTTTTAACTCAAGCTCTTTAGGCTCAATTATAGCAAGCAATTCTTTCTCTTCTTTGATAACTTGGTTCCGATAGTCTATTGATTCCCTCCTTAACTCTAGTCCACGATCCTTTATCGCTTTCCTAAATTTTGCAATAGTCTTTTTAAGATCCTTTGCTTTATTGTAATTATCTTGATCGTCAATATCCTTTATCTTTATTTTTTCAACACTTTCAACCAACAATTCAAGATCAGCCTTTGTCGGATTAAACTTTATTGGCTTCATATAATTCTTTGTATTTAATGATTAATTTTCTTCCAGATTCGATCCCTAAAATTAACTTCTCTTGCATTGCATGATCAACGTACATTCTCGCAACAATCAAACTCTTCTCAAAGTTAGGGTTATAAGCGACAAAATCATTCCAAACTCTTCCTGTCGCTAATAATTGCCCTTGCATTTGCCATAACCATCCAGTGTTTATCTTTTTATCAAGGATATAGTTAAAATGATTCTGATTATTCATGCACTTAATTTCAGTCAGTCCATCTTTCGCAACCAATCCATCAGGTGATGCAGCAAAAAAATCATTATACTTAACCAAACCAACCTCTTCAACAGCATTTCCATTTTCGATAAAATAAGTTTTTCTTGCAAGTGGCTCTAGTTCAATTCCCCTCTCCATATCGTGACTGACAAAATTATCATTATCTTCACAAAACATTTCCATCACAATCTTCTTGCAGTAAGTTTCAAGACCTTTCCCATTGGATGCAATAGCTTGTGAGTGGCTAGCAGTCATTATTCCTTTTCTAGCTTCAAACCATTCTGGAGATCCTTGGATGCATTTAATTATTTTCATTTAGTTTTTGTCGTGTTAATGAACATTTATTAATTACTTCTTCGTTAGCTTTTAACTCTTTATCCAAAGAAGTCCACAACTTAACAGCTTCTTCATCACTTGTCATTTCATCAAACTTAGCAAGTACATCAGCAACTTTCCCATCTAGCTCCACCAGATTCTTAAGGTTGTTACCTTCAACATGTTTATTCGGCAATTCAAATTCATCCTCGATATAACTTTGATTAAGTTCTTCTGGAAAAGCAGACCTCAAAGCGTGCATCTCTGCAACTTTTGCAATCATAGTTCTAGGCTTCGTATCCCAATTGGAAGGCTTCCCTTTATATCCAGCTTTGTAATATTCATTAAAATAAACTGTCGCTGTGTAATCTCCAACATATCCACCAGCTGATCTTTGAACTGTGATTGTGCAAGTTTCAACCTTACCTTCTTTAGATTCTGTGAAAGTTGGTGCAGATTTTCCAACCTGTCCACTTCTCATTGCAATTGATCTAACTGATGAAATTGCTTGTACCAAACTATAACCTCCTCCAAATGGAATTGCATAAACCTTTTTCTGCACAATATCTTGAAAAGTGTACCCATTTATCATAGCTTCCAAGATTGCTTGTTTAACTAAATTCTCATCTTTGAATCCTTTAAATGATGTTGCCAATAAAGCTCTCATCACTAACGGATCCTTTGTTTCTTTTGTAAGTTCCTTAGTAGCCTGTGCCACCAAAGAAACTTCTTGTTCAACTTCAGCCCCTTCTTTTTTCTTAACCATAATTTTATCCTCAATAATTATATTAATAGTTTAACAGTTTTTTAAACAGTTGTCAATCGTTTAAAACTGTTTCTCAAAGTTTTCAATAAATGTCATAAGCACTTTATGCTTTATCAAATACCTTTTTGATGTGCCTTTCCCAACTGGCAACGCTCTCAATTTTCCACTTTCAATCTGCTTTTTTATTAAATAGGCAGTCTTAAGTGGTGGGATCAAATCGCATCTTACAATGTCTGCGATTGAGTAAAATTCTTTCTTCTCCATATATTTATCTAATTGTTATCTTCCCATTGTGTTTCTAAGTCCATTTGCTCTTCAGCTTCTAAATCTTGAAATTCATCCATCAAATTTTATTTAAAAAATTATTTAGATCACTTCCAGCCGGTTTTCTTCTTTGCTTTTTTTTATCTAAGAAATCAGGTGGATAATGAAAATACCCTTGTTCCATTAATTTCTTAGCTTCTCTTGCTTCTTCTCTCTCATTAAGCTTTCTTCTTTTCTTCTTAATATCACGCTTCTTATTTTTCTTCTTCATGATTTAAAAAAATTAATATACTTCTCGATCTCCTTTACTCCCCCTTGCTTCCATAATCTAGGCGTGAGATTAAACCTATTGCACAGAAGCCAGAATTTAACAAACATACGATTTTCTTGTGATTATTTTTTTTAATTCCAAGGCATCCATTTGATCCTCCCATTCTTCTTTTAACTTGTCGCTCGCTATAAACCTTACAAATCGTCCTTCATCATGATCCATCAAAAACCCATCGCTTCTTAATTCTCTACATCTAGCATCAATACTATGACCAAACATGATCCCTCTGTAAACTTTACCAGACATCTTTGCAGGAACTATTCCACCAAACTCCTTTATAAATGCCAGTGCTAAATCTTTTTGTGTTACTTTACTCATAAAGATTAATTAATAATTAATGATCCTATAATTTATTTTCTTAATCCCAAAGTTCTTAGCTCTTTTAAGATCAAGGTTCATGCAAATGTCAAATCTTCCAAGCCCTGTATATCTTCGGTTCATTCTATCTTTCACAGTACATTGTCCAATTCCCTCTATTTCAATGATAGATCCAAATGGTAAATCATTATGAGCAACTATACATCCCTCAAATGTTCTGGTGTCTGTGCCATCTGCTGTTTCAAATGGTGTTGAATCTGTTTGGCCTTCAACTGTGTTATATGAGGTAAATTCACCCAATTTGTTATATTTTGGTTCATCTTCACCTTCACACACAACATCTGTAAGCTCACATAGATCAGGCAACGCCATTCTGGACTCCTTAGGAGCTTTAGGGTATATAGTGTAGTTTTTACCCTCTAAGCCTTTTGAAAACTCTACAAACGAATTTAAAGCTAGAATTACAAGTATAAATGTTATAATCTTTCCTCGAACACCCTTGTTTTGTTTTTTTCGCATATATTATATTAATTTTTAAAAGAAGATCACTGATTAATAATATAGTTTAAGTTTAGCAACATTTTGCCATTACTATGTACCCATTTGCAGAACCGATTGATTAACAAGCTAACCTCTACTAATGAGTATACATTGTTATTCAACAATTGTCAAGTGTTTTAAAACATCTAAATCTAAAATAACAAAAAACAGGGCGATAAAACCCTGTTTCTATATACTAAGTTAAATTAGGAAATGATCTAATATCTATCCCCCAATTCTTCTTTTACTTCTGCTATCTTAGCATCTTTATGCAATGCTCCGATAATAGTTAGCACAAGACCACCAATTTGAAACAATGCATCAAGTACGACTGATAATTCAACTCCTGTAATGTATTGAGTTAAACCCAAAGCACCAAACATTGTCACAATAACACCAGTATAAGTCTTTTTTCCGTTCAATACTCCCGTAATTTTCTCCATATATTTAATTTAATTTTAAGCTTTTGTGACTTCAGCAAAACCAGTTATATTCTTAAATCTTTCTCTTAACCAAACAGTATCACCATAGAACGGATCAACCACCTTATATCCTTTTCCTTTATCATATCCTATCAGCTCAACCCAGTGTTTCTTATCGTTTACTTGCAACACACAAGCATTATCCTTTGAGTTTAAGATCTCCTGAATCTTTGAATCATCTCTTCCATAGTATCGCCACTTGAAATTAAAGGGCAATTTCCCATCCATAGACTTCCAAAGGAATAAACCATTCGGTGTGAACTTAAGATTTCTAGCAATCCATTTCGGATCCTTATAATCACCATACCACGCAGACAACATTGCAAGGCAAGTTATCAAACATCCAAAATCACCAACACTATAAAAGCTCTTCCCCAGCATTTCATTCTTCCACTTAGAATCCCTCTGTGATATAACAATAAATTTACCTTTGTTTTCTTCAGCTTCATCTTTACCCAAAAGAAGCTCTTTTATCTCCTTGGTTTCATTATCATTCGGCTTCCTTCCAAAATCACGCCCAAGGAACTTTGAAACATAGCCAAAGATTTTTTTTAAGTTTTTGTCATAGTCAGTCATATATTTAATTTAATAATAGGTTTGGTTGGGGGATCACTTTATAAGTTCCCCCCCTGTTAAATAGAATCATGCAGTTTCCCTCCAAAGAAAAAGATTTTTGCAAGGGCAGATTAAAACTATATTCCCAGTATTGCACAATACAATGAAAATTCCCCTTCTGCCACAGTGAGGGCAAACAGACTTGAGAAAGAAAAGCTTGTTGAAATATTCCATGTTCACCTCCTTATTTTTGCTTTCAAAGCTTTATCGACATGCTCCCATTGACCTTGCCAGAAATAATTTACAAGATATTCAATGATCTCTTCTGGAGTTTTGTTAATAAATAAATGGTGGTAAATCTCATGCTTTTTCCCATCTATCCTAGCAATATTTGAAATCTGTGAGTTTCCTCCTCTGCTTGATGGTATTATGTGTCAATGATGACGAGAAAGTTTGCCTCTTCTTCTTTTCGGCTTATTCTTTTTTCTCTTTGCCATCGCTAATCACCTCCTTAGAAAACCGTGGATTTTATTATGTTCAGACCGAGTTACTATTTGCAAGTTAGAAAGTCTATTGTCAAGTTTATTAAAATTTATATGATGAACTATCTCGCTAGAATCTAACTTCCTAAATAGTTTCTTCTCCATCAATATTCTATGCACCTCCTTTCCTTTTGCCAGAACTTATCCCAGCATCTATAACAAAATTTTTTGTCATACCAAGGAATCATTGCTTCCTCATCACATTTATCACACTTTCCTTCAACCAATTTTCTTCTTCTTCTTTTTCTAACTTCTTCATTCATATATTGGTCCATAGCACCCTCCTTATTGACTGATGCCACTGGACAAGGGGATGATCCAGTGGTTACAGCCAACAAGATGTAGTGGGAGTAAGTTTGTTCAGGTTACTCCCGATCCTGATTCTACTTTTGCATTTTAGTTACCTCCTTGCATTTTGGGCAATTAATAAAATGTTTTTCATCTTTTCCAAAATAAAAGTTTGAAATACGTTTATTTCCACACTTACAGATGAATGTAGTAGTTTTTTCTTCTTCCTTTTTTCTATTGACAAAGAACTTTAACATAGAAACCCCCTTTATCTACCATTCTTAAGATCTTTCAGACCTTGGTTGATAGCTTTCAACTGTTCTTCAATACTCGTCTTTAATCTCAAAACTTCCATATCAGTCGCATTCAGTTTAACAACCTGTGCATCATATCTCACAGCATACAATTCAGTCTTAGCATCTAAATGCCTTTTACCAGCTTCCAAATTAGTTATTCTATCATTATACCTTATACAAAATCCAACTATTGCGATAATAGACACAACAGCAGTAATAATTGTAACTCTAAACGATTGGTTTTTTATTGTTTCCATATATTTATATTAAACTGTTCTTTTCCAAAAATGTACCACAATATAAGGATTCATGATATTATGTGCATTTCCTGAACCTGTATTTCCTCCGTTCTTGCTCTGTTGTTCTATTCTAATTGCTCCTTCGTCAGAATCTCCTCCCTCTGCTGTTTTGATATAAGAAGAAAACCCTGAATCTGGAACACTAGCTGCACCAAAGGCATAGGCGGTACTCCATCCAGCTGTTTGCAAGGTTTTTATATATAAAGAGCTGTGAGCGTGAACAGGCATTTCAGCAGTGGATAATGTGTGTGTTTTAGCTCCTCCAGTTTCCTCAACAGTGTCAAAATCTGCATCACCAGCATCAAGACCAACTAAACATTTCCCAGCTCCAAAGGCAACCCATGTTCCAAAACCAAGTTCGGTATTAGGATTTACTCCTGTTATATTTATATAAAGTGATCCCACTGGATGCACAGCTTCTTTTTCTGTTTGAATTAAATCTTCAAGGTATTCAAAGTTTTCCATTACATCATCTGCGTCTGCAACTGATCCATTGGCTAAATCTCTAGGTAATGCCATATTTTTATTTTATAAGTTATCTGGTACAGCAGGAGCTGTATTAAATCTAAAATTAGTTAAATCCCTATTAATATCTTCCACTCTAGCACTAACACCTTCTGGTTGTAATTCCATTTCAACAATAGCAGAATGGAATTTATAATAAATCTTCTTAATGAAAAATGGAACTCCAAAATATACATTATCTGCTAAGTTTCCATCTATCCTTATTTTATCACCAACTGAAAAATCTTCTATATCATATCCCTTATCTGAAAAATTACTATCCAATATTTCAACTGTCAATCTAGTCAACGGAACATTAAAGTTATCTAAAATTCTATGACTAAATGACTCTGCTGTGTCTGGATCAGTTACCCTCTCATCTGCCAAAGGTTCTTCATATAAACCATAGATATTCTGGCTAGTTTCATTCTGATAATATTTATATAATTGTGGATCACCACCACCCAAAAAGAAAACTCTATTCACCATGTTGGACATTTCTGTATCAATCAAAAATTCCTTCACTTGGTTCATGTAATTAATATTGTGAATAATAGTTTCATTAGTAGCTGGATCAAACTTCCAATAGTCAGTTCCCCATGTAAACTCCCCCCAATATGTAAAGGTAGGCTCACCTGATTCATGATTTCTCAAATATATTCTATCATCACCACCAACATAAAAGAACCAACCAGTTGGCAATAGATCAATAATCTTTTTAATTGCCTGAAGTGATGTGCTAACGTTAAAAGTGTAACTTCTTGATAAACCAGTATCAAGCATGGTTTCTGGTGCATATCCAATATCTGTATCAGCTCTATAAACTATACTCTTGATTATATCTGCAGGTTCTTGAGATAAATAAGAAACAGTTGTATTTTCACCAAGCTCATCCCTCAAAACTCTCTTTGCTAGAAATATTGTATTTGGTAGAAAATTCAAAGCTATAACATCACTCTCACCAGATAATTTAATGCTAAATCCAGAAAAGATCCCTGAATATACTTGTATTCCAGCTTTTGGACTTTCCTTATCAATCACAAAGAACTTTGCTTTCTGGCCTTCAACTAACTTTTTCAATCTTCCTCCCTCTTGTGTCCACTCTTTAAAACCAAGATTTGTCCTTAAAATCATAGGTGAAAGACCACCATTAATCGCAATACTGTAATTTAACTCATCAGAAAATTCTTTACTGTGAAAAGTATCAACCAACTCATCAGTTGCCGGATCATACAATCTCATTATAAAGTCTTTTCTGACATTTCTTTTTACAGCCATAATTTGTAATATATAAATTGAACATCCACATCATAGGATTCACCAATAACCTTAAATGAATAATCATTGCTAGAAAGTGTCCAGTTAGGAAATCCACCTTCAAAATCCACCTTCACACTATTCACTGTTATTTCTCCAGCTTCATTATCAATCAACACAACATCTCCATCATAAAGCTTCTCCGAAATAATAACCTCCGTCACAAAAGAATCTCCATTGGTAACCTCCATTTTTACTTTATTGACACCAAGAACAGAATTAAATGTCATGCTTATCCTTGGGCGTGGCACAACAGTCCCATTCCAATTTATCGTTCCAGTATGCTCACCAGTAGTTGTCGCTCCAAAAGTATTCGTTAAACTATATTCATTAATCGTTGTTGTCAGTGAATCTTTCCCAAATGGTGGGTTACTTATTACAAAAGTTGCTTCAAAACCAATCGCATCAATAGTGTAATATTCCCTATTCAAAGTAACACTTGAGCAAGTAGCAATAAATCTTCTTGTTCCTGTCGTATAATCAACCAGTAAATCAGCTTCAGTCGGTTCCTGAAGATTCTTCTTAAGCGTGTCAATTCTATCATCAAGATCACTAGCATCATCACCCTTAATAATTCCTTTTATGATTATAGTTTTAGGTGCGTATTCAGTAGAAACCAGCTTTCCACCATCTCTAGCAGAAAATCCTTGAATATTCATATTCCTCTTTGTATCTTCCAACTGCTGTACTTCAGCAATAATAATATTTGAGTTTTGAATATCTACACCATTGAATGTTATATTTCGCATATTTATATATTAATTCCTGATCTTGACAAATTTGTATCTCTTCTCAAACTCTCTTTCACTGCATTAATAACCATTTCCAAATCATTATCATTCCTAACAGAAACATTATTAAAGTTAATATTAACAGCTCCAGCACCAGCTTGATCAACTTGCTTTATATTTCCACTCTGTGAAGGCACAAAAACTTCTGGCCTATGTTCACCAACGAGTGTTGGACTTCCAGCAGTTACAGCACCCCCAAATTGTTTCCCTGGCAACTCAAATACTTTACTTCCTAAACTTTTTAACTTCTCTTTCATCTTAGCTAAAGCCTTTACAACAGCATCAATCTTATCAGTCATAAAACTAGACATCTTCCCAACAGATTCCATTGCATTACTTGTGACTTCTTTAACTGCATTTTTAAACTTCTCAAAACCTTTTCTCGCATTATCTACTGCAACAAAGACTATATAAAAAGATGTTTCCAGTTTTTCTTGGAAATCTACCATAGCCAAAGCAACAGCAACAGCAACTTTAATAACAATTTTTCCAAAAGTAATAAATGTATTCATTAAAGAAATCACAGTTTCTTTATTTTCTCGGAGCCATGTTATCCCTTCCATAACAGAAGCAGTAAATTTTTTAACAGCTTCATCAATACCTCCAGAAGCAGTCATTTTTTCAACCCATTTCTGCAGTTCTTGAACAATCTCAATCACTGCTGGCTTCAAAGCATCTCCAATCTGCACTTTCAAGTTAAAAATAGCCACGTTTAACTGGCTCATCTTACCTCCCAAAGTTCCAGCAGACTTTTCAGCATCTCCCTGAAATATAGCTGTTTCCTTCAATAAACCAGTATATAATGCATTTGATGCAGCAACTCCCTTTGTATCATCATCAAGATCTTGCATTGTGAACCCAGCTTGGCTCATTATTATAGAAAGATTTTTAGTAATACCAGCATTATCAACCATGATTGAATTCATGTTTTTTATACCTTGTGCTGCTCCAACAATTGCCTGTCCGAATCCTAAAGTTCCTTGCCTATTAAATGCAGCAGAATCTTTAAAACCATTCATCAATTCAATAGATCTTTCCAGTCCTAATCTAGGTATTAGATTTTTTAAACCTTCTGCAGCTTCACTCACAGTCAATAACCCATCTTTAGCTAAATTAACTGCAGCCTGTTTCGCTTCATCTTGGCTCTCTCCAAATGCCTTAGAAACTGTCGCAAGTCCTAACATTGCATTCTCCATCTGAATGGATGCATCAATTGCTTTCTTCCCCATTACAACAGCCGAAGCACCAACAGCCAACATTGCAACACCAACAACTTTCGTAGCACTTGCAACCAAGCTCATACTCCTATCAAACTTTTTCTGGAAACTAGAAACATCACCAGAAAGTTTTTTTATTTTAGCACTGGCTTCATTCTTTGCAGTGATAACTAATTGTAATTGTGTTTTAGTTGCCATTTCGTTTGTTTACTCTATTCGCTTCATTAGCTTCCTCAAATCTTAATATATTAACCACTTCTATAAAGTCTTTTGGTTGCCTGTGATATGTTGCCCAATCCCATCCCATATACTTACAAGTCAAAACAATATTTATCAAGTAATCAGCTTTCACAGCTTTTCCACAAACTAATCTTGCAATTTGGTTCTCTATTTCGTTTTTTTTTCAGCACTCATTCCAGTCTGGACCTTATCAACTTCTTTCACAACAATATTATAATCCCTAACTGGTAGATCTAAGACTTCATCAACAGTCATTGAAACAACAATGACCTCAAAAGCCTTGTTTTCTGCTTTCTCTGTGATAGAACCATTTATTTTATCTGTTTTACCTTCAGAATCAACATTAACTTCTGAAAGAAATATACTGTTTATCTCTCTTAATTCCCTCCCTGTAATGTAAGTTTTTATTTCAACTTCCCCTTTTGTTACAGGCAATTTTATTTTTTTAGTTTCCCTTTCCATCTTTTTAATTTAATTAATAACTAACAACATCATTTATCACATAAGCACTTGAAACGAATCTGTCATTATCAATATCCAGCAAAATGTTGAAATTGATTGTTTGACCAACTATATCATCATTACCTCTCTGTGCTTCCCATTCAGAAAAATCAACTCGTGGGAACTCCAAATACATTTCTGGATTCTCACTATTCATTGTTTCCCTAGTATTCGTCAATTTAATTCCGATAGCTTTATAATCTCCATCCAGCATGTAATCTCTCCAAGTCCTGTCCTCATAGTTCAAAGTCAAAGACCCTTGAATTGAAACTTGCTTATTCAAAATATCTTCCGGCTCAAGAGTTCCAAGGCAATTATCATAATCTGCATTTTTATTTACAGTCAATGTAAAATCCTTAAGACAAACTGCAGAAGCTGCAGCTAAATCTCCAACAGCTCCAGCAACCTTAAACTCCAAATCCCTACCTACAAATTTATAATCCAATTCTTTCAATCCAGAAGGATCAAACGAAGTATCTCTGCTAACATAAGATTTTAAACCTGC
>Ga0075116_10001192_pt1 | contig 11943 bp, 21 predicted proteins | sample AntAceMetag02UKC_FD_69786 | JGI IMG/M metagenome (GOLD analysis project Ga0075116, IMG submission 69786) | Saline lake microbial communities from Ace Lake, Antarctica- Antarctic Ace Lake Metagenome 02UKC | ecosystem: Environmental > Aquatic > Non-marine Saline and Alkaline > Saline | place...
TGGTAGCCAGGATGATACAGGTTCCGATGATGAGGTCTTTGGTCTTGCGAGTCATGCAGACAGGATACCCGCTTGGAGAGGTTGCGTAACCCCCGGTTCTGCGTAGTAAGGGAGACCACCGTGGGAGTGCTGTATGCGAAAGACCACTAAGAAGCTGTTGTCCGATGCCCGTGTCGAAAAGGACGTGGAGAACGCCTACCGGGATGAGCTTCACCACTGCAGGCCCGATGCCACCGTCGACTCCCCCCACCTCACAGATGGCTATGCTCGCTGGGATAAGGTGCGGCTCCTGCTGGAAGCCAAGTTCAGTGAGGACTTCAAGAGCAGGATGCCTGTCTGCAATGTCCTGGGTCAGATGCTCCTGTACCTCAAGAAGTTCGAGCAGGCTGGAGACAAACTCCCCAATGTGCTTCTGGTTGGGGACAAGGATGAGTGCTTCGTCCTGTCCACGGCATCGGTGCAGAGCTTCCTGGACATGGACATCGACTGGACGGTGCCCCCCTCCAAGGGCAACCCCGAGCTGACTCGGGCCCTTGTGGATGGCCTGAACGTCCTCCCCTACGTCTATGACATTGATGGGCGGTTCGACTTCCGTGAGGTGCTGAGCAAGTGCGAGACCCTGGCAGCAGGTGAACAGACACAGGTGCATGCCACGGAGAACAACCTGGGAGCGATCTTCCTGCACTGGGTGAACAGCGTCTTCCGCGACCCGGACTTGACCGCTGTGGAACAGGTGGACGTGTTCCTGCGGTGTCTGTTCCAGCCCAAGGACGTATACCCCCATCCCTCTCGGAAGGGGGTGCTCGTGGTGCCCGGCTACGAGGATACGAAGAGTGGGGGGGTACTGATCAACACCGACCTGTACCGTTCCTTCTTTGACCACTTCCAGCAGGGGTACAAGCCTTCCCAGGTAGATCGTTTCTACGCCATGAAGGATCGTCTGATGGAGGACGACGCCCGCCGCCGCCAGGGAGCCTTCTTCACCCCAAGGCTCTGGGTGGATGAAGCCCACAAGGAGTTAGAGCGGGTGCTGGGGGCCAAGTGGCGGGAAGATTGCATCGTCTGGGATCCTGCAGCAGGGACGGCGAACCTCACTCGGGACTACAACGACTGGGGGCAGTTGATCTGCTCCACGGCGGAGCGTCCCGATGTCCAGGTCATCAAAGAACAGGGGTGGCACCGAGGGCATGAGGTATTCCACTACGACTTCCTGAATCCTGGGATGGCGGATCAATCCCCGTTCTTCGAGCCAGGGGATGGAGACAACCTCATCCCCGCATCGGTGGACAAGGCACTTCGGGAAGCCGCTGCCGCGGGGAAGCGGCTGGTGTTCTTCATGAACCCTCCTTATGGGACTGCGAACAACCTGGTGAAGGGGACGAGCAAGGCGGGTATCGCCAAGACCTTCGTGAATGGAGAGATGAAGAGGGCAAAGATGGGCTCTCCGAGCCAGCAACTCTACGCGCAGTTTATGTACCAGTGTTCAAAGGTGGCGGAGCAGTATGGGTTCAGGGACACCACGACAGCCACCTTCTCCAAACCCACCTTCATGTCCAGCGGATCCTTTAAGCCCTTCCGCAATTGGTGGTACGGCGAGCACGCCTACCAGGGTGGTTTCCTGTTTCAGGCGTCCCACTTCGCGGACGTGTCAGGAACATGGGGTATCTCATTTACTGTCTGGAATAAGGGGCAGTTGACTCAAAAAGGGGGGCTGTCAATACGACTATGCGACGAGATGGGCTTTGCCATCACCACGGACAGGGTCAAGGCCATTTGCAACGCTGACGGTCGAGAGGCGTCCAAGTGGGTGCGGGAGCCGATCAAGGGGATCAAGGGCGAAGACGCCCCCCAGATGAGCAGCGGGCTCAAGGTGAAGGAGGGCAACGGGTGCCGGGGCAGGTTGATCCCCTCCGCCTTTGCCTACATGACCACGGTGGCAAACTGCCCGATCAAGAGCACGGAAGGTGTGTTCTGGACATCCTCTTGCTCCAGCATGGCTAACGGCATCTCCGTCCTCCCCTCCAATTGGCGGCGGGCTGTGGCCCTCTACGGAGCACGGAAGTTGGTTAAGGGCGATTGGTCGTCTGCAACAGATGAATACCTCGCTCCTGCCACCACCAAACCCGGCTACGAGCAGTGGGTAGATGACTGCCACCTGTTCACGATGCTCCACCACCAGTGCAGCACAACCGCTATGCGGGATGTCTTCTACAAGGGCAAGACCTGGAGGATCAAGAACCACTGGTTCTGGCGCACCCTGGAAGCCTCCCAGAACCTCTATGACACGCCGGGGACTACGACCCTCTATCGGGACACCCAGGATGAGCCCAAGGGCTCCCAGCAGGCCACAGGGGACACCATGGCTCTGTTCGGGGACGACACCCCCCCCACGTCCTCCTGGGAGGAGGCCAAGGCTGCAGGCGACCCCTACTTCGCACACCTCCTGGAGAACGGGCTCCGTGACAGGCTCTCCCCCGATGCACGCCACGTCCTCGATCTCTTGGATGCCCTGCTGGTCAAGTCACTGCCCTTCCGGGAGGACTACTACACGAGCCGCCCCGTGGCCGACAAGAAGCCCGATCTGCATCTGCTGGCTTGGGATGCCGGCTTGTATCAAACTAAGCACCTGTTCAGGGACAAACTCCCCACCGAGTGGGCTGAGCTTCAGGAAGCCTTCAAGGCTCTGGCGGGGAGGCTGCAGGATGGAGTGTATGACTATGGGTTCCTGAAGCGGTAGGTGGGGGATCTGTGGAGGCTGGGTTGACAAACCTCCCTAGGTAGAGGGGCACAGTTCCGATGCCCCATCACTACCCGGTAATACTGAGTGGTAAACCGAGTGGAGGCTATACCATGTGTACCAGACATCTTGTCGTCCTTTTCATCTGCGTGACTTTTGCGTTCCTTGTGAACCCTGAACTTGCCACCCTTCTTGCCGTGGTGTACGGGGCCTACTTCACATGGGGCGGGCTGAACCGTTCTCGGTAGGTTGTCTATAGAACCCCTCTTATAGAAAAGGAGGCTTCTATGCCAAGCGGACGAAAGCGTACCTGGACAGACGATCAGCTCCGAGAAGCGGTCAAGGCCCACATTACGATCATCGGGGTCCTGGGGGCTCTTGGGTTGAGCACCAGCCCTGGGAACTACAAGACCTTTCACCGGCATGTGAAACGGCTGGCATTGGACACCAGCCATTTCGGGGGGTGTAGGTCTTACACAAACAGGATCCAGTGGACTCTCAAAAAGATCATGGTCGAGAACAGCCTCTACAGGGGCTCCAATCAGAAACTGGTCAAGAAGCTCATCCAAGCGGGAAGGATGGATGAGCAGTGTCACAAGTGTGGACAGCCCCCTGAGTGGCAGGGTGAACACCTGACCCTGCAGCTTGACCACATCAACGGAGACCCTTTTGATCAGCGCCGGGAAAACCTGCGGCTTCTGTGCCCTAACTGCCACACACAGACTCGGAACTTTTGCAAGAACAAGACAGGCCGCTACCGGAGTGAGAATAAGTGCCCGGACTGTGGCACCCCTATCTCCAGGGAGTCTCTCCGTTGCAGCCGCTGCGCTGGACTGCACAACACCAAGGACCGCACCAAGATCGAGTGGCCTCCCCTGGATGAGTTGGAGGCGATGGTGCTAGCTACTTCCTATGTGGCAATAGGACACCGGCTCGGAGTCTCTGACAACGCCATCCGCAAGCACATCCGCTCCGAGAAGTGGAAGCTTCGGTGTGCCGCGAACAGCGAGTAGTGGCGGGTCAGGGGGGATTTGAACCCAAAACCAACACAGAGATCTTCAATCTCCTGCTCTACCAGGTTGAGCTACTGACCCATAAATATGGTGGGATGGGTAAGACTCGAACTTACATAAGAGCTTTTTCAGAACCCTGCCTTGACCCCGTTGGCAACCATCCCGCGAATGCAGCAAAGCCCCACCGGGGGGCGGGGCTCTGTGGGGCTTAAAGGAGCTTTTCAGCTCTGAGCTACACCTAGCGCCGCCTCCCACGGGAGGGCACGGTAAATCGGTGCTGGTTGGTGTAGCGGGTCATGGTTCTGTTTCCTCTTGCCCTACATTTACTGCCTCTCTTGGGAGGCGTCAAGGGCGGATGTTCATTTCTACGCAGGAAAGCTCAGAAATCAACCCTCCAGCGATCTCTTTACCCTCTCCAGAGCCTCTGTGCTCTCCTGGGCAGTACCTGTGCTGGTGAGCATGATGTCATCTAGCAGAGGGTCCCGTTCTGTTTCCAGCGATCTCTTTATCTGCCAGGAGTAGTAGAGGAAGCAGGGGACAGCGGCAGCAGCGATGCCTACCAGGGCTCCTGTGAACCCTCCCAGGGCCTCCCCAACGATAGCCCCCACCGTGATGGCCAGTGCACCTTCGAGCCCCCTCAACCTCTGCAGGAGCCGTCTCAATGCTCCAGCCTCTTCTTGATTCTCTCCTGAGCCTTTGTCTTTTCCTGGTCTGTGCCTGTGCTGAGGAGCCTCATGTCCTTCATCATGGCGTCCATCTGTTTTTCCATCCTCTTGAGATAGAGGACGCATCCCAGGATCGCGCCAATGGCGCTGCCTGTGAGGGCACCCAGCTGTCCTCCCAGGGCTGCTCCCAGGAGAGCCCCGAGGATAGCACCCGAGCAGGGATTAAGGAAAATGTCGAGGTAGGTGCGGCGGAGGGGAGCGCTCTTGGGTGGGATGGGCATATCAGGGCTCCTGCTTGGGCAGCACCACGGAGCCTACAGCAGCTTCCAGGTGGTCTTGTAGTCGCTTGACTGCATCCAGCTCTCGCCAACCCTCATCCGTGTAGGCGTCCAGCAGGGCTTCCAGTACATTGATGCGTTCTGCCATGCGAAGCACGAGGTTGTAGTCCTCATAGGAGGGGTAGCCGGGCTGCAGATGGGGCATGTCACCGCTGGGCATCGTTCCTCTCCTCCCATTCCAGGCGCTCTTGTTCAGGAGTCGTTTTGCGGTATGCCTTCTCACCTGCAGTGCGCCTCCAGGTCATGAACCAGTAGAGGGCCCCCATGGAGGACACCGACAGGAGGAAGGTAGCGATGGCAGTGGCGATTGTGTACTTCATGCCTCGTCACCCTCATCATCCAAGTTGGGGCGCTCTCTATGCAGGTGTTCCCAGCTCTCCCACTCTTTGTATAGTTTCCTGTTTGACCGTCTCAGATACCCTATGATGAGTGCCCCGGCACCACCAACCAGTACGAGATACATGAGGGGGGCGAGGGGTGTGAGACTACCCATCTTCATCCTCCAGGGCGATGGTGGCGATGTGGACAGCCGTGGGCATGTCCAGTCCGAAGGAGTGTCGCAGGACCCATCCTGCTTCGGTGGGTCGTAGTCCTACCTTGCGGAGAGCCTTGGCTGCCTTCTCAGGAGTCGGAGCCATCCCCTGTTTCTGCATCTCTTTCAAGAGACGGATGTAGGCATCGCTGTGTTCGGTCATCGGGAATCCTCTTCTCCACTATATACCCCGAACAGGGGCCAGGGAGGGGGGCTAACATTCCTCGGTTGTTGCTCCGCCCGATGGGGGCAAAGGCTGTCTCGGGGTCGAAGCCGGGTCGACTTGCAGCTTCTCGGAGCCAATCTTCGAGGGTTTCACGACGGAATGAGGGCATCTGTATACTCCAGGAAGTGGTGCAGGGGTACCACTGGATGGTGTTCTCTGGATGGGGCGCACTGCTGACTCAGCGGTGAAGCCACCACGTTCCCAGACACGGGCCATGGATTCTGCCAAAGACACACGTTTGGTGCTAGCCATAGGGAACCTCTCGAAGCCCCTATCGGCATCCCCCCCCGAGCACTTGAGGCTATTTTCGCAGAACATGCCTCAACATGGCCAGAGCAACACAGGTGGCAACAAAGATCAGGATTCCATCCCAAGGACCCATGGCAACTCCAGCAAGGTACGCGTACATTTACAGAGTACGGCGAATCTGCGAAGAATGCGACAGCTACGGGGATTCCGGTGGAAATACCATCGCCTTGAATTTCGTGATGACACCAAGGAGGGTGGGGAGCCCGCTTCCGTGTGGGGTTGGTCTCTGTGGTCTGTTGAGAACCCACAGGATGTCCCCTTTCTGGTCGACCCGTACCGTGATGCGGTGGGTCTCTGTCAGGACGTAGATATCCAGGTCAGGATCGTCACCATCAGGCAGGCAGACATGGATGGTGTAGTCATCCTTATCCTGTGGGGCCAGGTCGTCTTCCAGGGTGGTCAGCACGAGGGAGGCAGTCAGAGTCTGCTCAGGGGGCAGCCCTGCATCCAGGATATGATCGTTGTTCATGGGTGCCTCACATCAAGGTGCGGACTCTGTATCGCAGTGCTGGTGGCAGGGATGCCAAAGCCAAGTCGATCTCCACCTTACGATAACGCGCCGAGAAGTGGGTCAGGATGATCTGCTCGTTCTCGAAGTTGTCCGCACGAGCGATGATCTCATCCAGGTGGGTGTGGTAGGTACGGCGGGCCTTCTCCACGGGGATCTTCTCGTCCACGAAGGTGCATTCCGCGATCAGAAGACGTGCTTTCCGTACCACGTCCAGGTCGAGAGCCTCTGCCCTGGTGTCCCCTGTGAAAGCGACCTCGGGTGTCTCCAGGATGTCCGAGACTTCCACACCCTTCTCCCGAAGGCGGCGGATGCCTTCCCCGCGCATTCCCTGCAATTTGGGCTTCAGCTTCTTCCTGACGGAGAAGAGGGTGTAGCCCAGGCTCGGGATGACGTGATCGGTGGGGAAGGGTCGGATCAGGTATCGTTGTCCCAGGGGGATGGTGTCACCGGGCTTGGCCAGCACGACCACATATAGGGCGGTGTTGAAGGGGGCTGGGGGCTCCCCCCCAGGGCACCAGTAGACCACAGAGGGCTTCACGTCGCACGGGAGGGTGCAGCGAGGGGCGCTCAACTGGACGGCTTGGTAGCGAACTGGGGGGGTGTCAGGGCACATTAGATCACGCGGGGCTTATCCTTCAGGAGCTTTTCACCGTAGGCGATGCTCTGGGCATCCTCGGCTGCCACCACAATACCCCGGACGGCATGTCCCAGCCCCAGCCCGCTAGGGATGAAGAAGCCCACGGCGGGGACGAGGTTCCCATCTCCCAGGTCACAGGTGATGTTGCACCGGCCCTCTCTCAGCACCTTGGTGGGGTGGGGGCTGTACACGAGGTCGGGGCCACCGGGGTAGTTGCCGACGAGTCCTTCGATCTGTTCGAGCAGGGTGCCGTGGAAGTAGCTGAAGTGCCAACAATGCTGCTGGTAGGGCTGCTGGACAGGGGTCGTGGTCACGGTCGGCGTTGTGGTCCCGCTGGAGGATGCCGCAATCGAATGCAGCGCACGGCCCCCGAGGTGGCCCCGGCCTTAGTCCCTTGGACTACCTGCGATGATCTCCTTTCTCCTAACCCCCCCCCAGAAAGGGCGTGAATCCTGCCACCAGGATGTGTACTGGTCCGTGTCCGCACCTCTTCCTCGATGGTACCGCTCCAGGGTGTGGAAGAGAGTCGGGGGGAGGGTCAACCATTCGGGATCTGGGAGTGCTGACATGTGGAATGCCCGGGAGTCCGTGTGCAACCGGGGTATGGAGAAGGGCCCCGGACTCTCTCCTCTGGACTACCTGCGATGATCACCTCTCTTTGTAGTTACCAGATGGGGCCTGGATCCAACGTCACTGGCAGAACACAGAGCAGGGCTCGCACGACACCGCGCACGATGGGGATGGCATGGTTGAGGTCTGTGGCATGGCACAGGGTGGGTTCCAGCATCGAAAGCAGTGGACACCGCTTCATCTGGTATTCCTTCGTGACCGAGAAGGGCCCAGGGCTGTCGCCCATGGATTACCTCCGATGATCCTTCCCCTGTTCAGGATGGGCTTCAGCTCCCTGGCAAATGGAAAGAGAAGCAGTTCTACCCAGCGGCGTCTGCTGCTGGCCCTTTTCGCCGTGCAGTCCCTCACAGGAATGCGGGGTGCCTCCGAAACTCGGAGTGGGGAACACCCCTCCAGATATTCCCATGTGTCCAGAAGTGGCCCCGGGCTGTCGCCCATGGATTACCTGCGATGATCTTCCCACCTCACCGGCTGGGCCCAGGCTCTAACAAGATGCATAGCTGGTCTCTACCAAAGCCCTACCGGGACCCTGCACAGAAAACCGCCCCCGTGCTGTCTGTCATAGGGCGTTCGGTCCTCTCCGGTTCCAGCACAGCAAGCTACTTCCGCATCCGGTACTCCTATGTGTCCGGAGAGGGCAGCCACCTCTCCCCACTGGACTACCTGCGATGATCCACATCCAATTTAGACGGGGGGATGGCTCCCTTGTGGTAAGTCGTTTCTTGTCCTGGGTGGAGGGGATGCATCAGGTTCCCCTTGCCTCCCAGGCTAAGGGCAGCATACAAACGCAGGTAGTGTCCTTCATGGGCACCCAGAGACGTTTTTTCGTTTCCCGCTCCAGCACAGTGCAGACGCGCGGGATGTCTCTCACCTCTCTGGATTACATTCTGTCCTCATCTGCGTAGTAGGGATGTCCACAGGAGCTGTATGAACCCCTTCCCGAAAACCACCGTCGCCGCCCTCAAGGGTCTTGTTGTGGGCGATGCCTTCGGAGCCCCCTTCGAATACCACAAGAAGGCTCCCGAGATGGCTGTGCTTTCGATGGAAGAGCAGCGCTACCTGGACAACCGTGTCGATGTGAAGGTGCGTGCACGCTGGGCACGGCTGCCGGGGATGTACACGGACGACGGGCAGCAGGCTCTGGCTCTGCTCTATGCCTGGAACATGGCAGAGGACCCCCTAGATGCGGATGCGGTGGCGTACCTGTTCATGCAGGTGTGCTACTGGATGTCTGACGCCCATGCACGCACTGAGCAGGGCTGGGCCTGTTCCTTTGGGCTCCATCGGGGCACGGGAGGCAACTTCCGAAGTGCGCTACTCGATGGTGAGGCCCCTGACACTGCCGGGCTCGGTGGCTCTATGCGGATCGGTCCTGTGGCGACGCTGCTGCCCGATCCTGCCACCCTGGTTCCCTGGGTGGTGCGTGTGACGCAGGAGACTACCTGCCACCCCCTGGGGCTTGCAGGCACCGTGATCTTCGCTCTGGCCTGCTGGCGAGCTGCCCACTACCCATGGCACATCGAGGCGGAGGATGAGAGGCGTGCCAAGTGGGAAGAGACCAGGGCGGATCTGGAGCCGGTGCAGCGCCCCGATGAAATCCCGCAGGACATCTGGGCTCTGATCCTGGAGGCTTGCCGGGTCATGAACCTCCAGGGTGAGAAGGCTCTGGTCAAGATGGGCATCGGCTCGGGGCTCAGCCACAAGCCGTTCACCAACGCCGCCAACGGCTTCGCCCTCACAGGTGTCCCTTGGGCCATCCATCATGGTATGAGGGGCTCTTTCCAGGACACCATGGTCAACGTGTGCTCCAGTGGTGGGGACACGGACACCGTAGGGGCCATGGCCGGGTGCCTCGCGGCTCTACGGCTCGGTGGGGACGCCATCCCCGAGTGGATGATGGCTGGACTGCATGGTGCGGAGGTGATCAAGGAGCCTCACACCTGGGAGCCGATGGTGCATGAACGCACCCTGACAGAGCTGGAGGAGGACCACTGGATCCAGGCTGTTGCTGCATATAGCAAGAAGAAGGCAGCTATGGAGGCCAGAGCGAAGGCTTCTCATGGTCCCAGCAGTGGGAAGAAAAAGAGGAAGAAGAAGTGATCTTCCTGGGTACGGGTGTTTATGAGCACCCCCATCTGCCGCCAAGAGGTTCGTGTCGCCTGTGAGGGTGCCGCGTACCGTCTGGGTATCCCCTATTCCTGGGTCAAACATCACGTTGATCAGAAGGCAGGGAAGGTCTGCTTCCGCTGTGACGGCTCGGGGGACTACAAGGGGGTGGGTGAGTGCTTCCGCTGCAAGGGGACAGGAGGGGCCTCCAGGGAGGCAGTAGAGGATGCTATCTACTGGATAGAGCACAACAAGGACCACATCCTGAACCTGGGTAAGAAACGTGAGGTCGGTCGTCAGGAGCTGCAAGAGCAGTGGAAGACGGACCATCCTCGCCATTGGTGGGCACTCCGCAACATGGAGCCCTCTAAGTTCAAGCACTACCTGATGGACTGCCTGGACGCTGTACATAGGGGTCGCATGAAGCCTCACATGGGGCGGCTTCTCCAGATCGCGGATGAGCTGGAGGCTGCCCAGAAAGGGGAGGCATCCCCAGCTCCCAAGGTGGGGGTTTCCATCAATGTCCCTGTGTCTATCCGGTTCGTAGTGCGGGCCCCTTTCGCGGGGCTGTTCTCGGATGACCACACCACCATAGAGTTCGACACGGACGAGGGTTGGTCAGGGCGGGTGGAAACTCGTGATATGGTGACCATCACCAAGATGGAGCACCGCCCGAACGACTACCCCTATCTCCAGGGGGTCGTGAAATGGAGCCGGGGAGCCCAAGCCCGTGTGGGGGATGCTGTCTTCTACTGGGAAGAAAAAGAAGAATGACGTGGTGTTCCTGGCCGAAAGGGAGCCCTCTGAATAGAGGACTTTGATCGGTAGAGTGCCCGCAGCAGAAACTCAAGGGGTTTCTATATCCCTTTGGGGGGTCATAGAGGAAGCCTGGGGGGTATATCGGAAAAGCAGCACGGGAGTAGTGATGCCCAAAGCGAGAACCCAGCCCTACGAATGGCCCTTGTCGGATGAGCTGGCGAAAGAGATCTTGAACATTCCGGTGACCCCCTCCAATGGGGTCCAGCAGCCTTCGACTATTGGGGCCAGGCTACGGCATGCCATCGAGGCGGTGGATGAAGCTAACGAGTACCTTCAGGGAAGCCAGCTGGCCAAGATCGTGGCTCGCTCTATCATGGCAGACCTGAAGAAGCGGGGGGAGCCTTCCATCAAGGTGCGTCCTGATGGTCAGGTGATTCTGCGTATCAGCTATGACGGTGCCCGCAGCAAGAAGCCCCAGGCTATCGTTCAGGCACCCCGTTCGAGCACCCTCCCCTATTTGGCTGATCTTCGCAAGGAAGCTCACCAGCTCGGGGTGGACATCTCAGACCTGGGGCGGAAGCGCCGTGCGATCCATGATCGCCTCAAGGGAGCACGAGCAGCAAGGGAAGGATAGTCAATAGCTCTCCTATCAGGGAAACCTCTGTAGAGGTGACCCGTGCTGGACTACTGGATTTTCAACAGTCGCAATGCCCTGAAGGGCTTCTATGATGTCAACGGGCTCCCTGATGTGGACAATCCGCCTGTCCTGACAGATGATGTCATCGCCTATGCCTTGCGAACCTCCCGAAAAGCACGGGATGAGTTCAATCTGCTCTATCCAAATCTGCTGCCTGAAGAGCAGGCTCGGTTGGATGCGTTGATCAACCAGAACCCGCACATGACGGCTTTGATGCAGGACCCCCAGACGATGGAGGATGCCTTCCAGAGCACCTGGAACCGTGCTCCTGTCCGCACCACCGGCCCCCGGGGCGGGAGGGGTTGGGGAGGTAGCAGATGAACCCCAAGGACTCCCAACGCTGGTATCAGAGTAAGAAATTCCTCGCTGCCATGGTGTTCACTGTCACATGGGTTGTGGTCCTGATCATGGCCCTGTATGAGATGAAGGACACCACAGGCTATGCCATGACCATCACAGCGATGGCACTGTGCCTGGGATTCATTCATGTCCTCTACCTAGGAGGGCAGACAGCGGTAGACACGTTCCTGCAGATGGCTTTGGCTATCACGGGTGTCTTCAAGAAGAGTGCGGCACCAAAATCGGACACAGCGGGTAGTGTGACAAAGGACCCCGAAACCAAGACGGATCCTCAGATCGAAGAGGACTCGGAGTAGAGAGCAACATGAAGAAAACTGTCAGGGTATCCCCACCCACGCAGCGGGTCGCCCCCTGCGTCGCGTCGTTCGCAAATTCCCGAAGCCTGAAGAGGTTGAGCCCGTCGTGGTTGAGCCTGAAGAGGTT
>Ga0075116_10001196_pt1 | contig 11929 bp, 13 predicted proteins | sample AntAceMetag02UKC_FD_69786 | JGI IMG/M metagenome (GOLD analysis project Ga0075116, IMG submission 69786) | Saline lake microbial communities from Ace Lake, Antarctica- Antarctic Ace Lake Metagenome 02UKC | ecosystem: Environmental > Aquatic > Non-marine Saline and Alkaline > Saline | place...
GGATTAACTAATCTAACTTCCACACCAGCTTCCTCCGCTTTGTATGTAGTATACTCAATTAGTTTTCTCCAAGCACAATCACTTATATGCTTAGCTAACTTGTGATTACGAACCATTCCTTTAATGTTTAACTGCTCAAACACAAGACAACCGTAATTGTCTACTAACTCCCTACTTAACTTATGTAAGAAATCCTCACGTTGTCTACGTGTTTTACGATGTACCTTCCCAACTTCAAGTCGTTGTTTGTTTCTGTTCTGACTGCCTTTTACTTTCTGTGACAATCTACGTTGTGTTTGTGCTAACTTAACTTCTGAGTTCCGTGTATGACGTGGGTTCTCAAACTGCGTTCCATCTGAAAGAAAAGCAAAGGTCTTAATACCCACATCAACACCGACTGTAGGATTAGTAGATTTGAGTGGCTCAGAAACTTCTTGCTCACAAGTTAGAACCACAAACCATTGGTCTACATCACGAACAATTCTACAAGTTTTAATCTTACCTTCTGTTGGTCTTGAATATTTGAGTCTTACATCACCAATCTTACTGAGTGTAATTCTCCTACTATCGTTGGTTAATCTAAAACCTGATTGTGGGTAACAGAACGAATTGTAACGCTGGTCTGGCTTGAAACGTGGGAAACCTGCTTTGACTTTCTTTCCTGCCTTCTGTTGTTTGATTCTACGAAAGAAGTTCCCAAAGGAAGTGTCAAGACGTTTGAGTGATTCTTGTAGCACTTGTGAGTGGACTTGTTTTTGGTAGTCGTTCTTTTGTTTTACAAGTGTATTTGCTTGGTCACAATAAGTGACTGATTCTTGAGTATTTTTGTAGGTGTCAATTCGTTGAGCCAAAGCATTGTTATACAAGAACCTACAAGTGGTCAAAGTCTGTTGTAGACCTTGTTCTTGTTTCTTGGTTGGATACAATCTGTATTTGAATGCTTTGGTGTTAGTCATTGTGTTTCTGGTTTTCTATGTATTTCTGGATAGTAGCAGAACTCACAGTTCCAGCACTACCATAGTAACATCCCCTGCTGAAAAGACCACTTCCCCATAAACTTAGATATCACAAAGGGTTATACGTATAGGAGCCACTTTTGTTTGGAAAAAATAAAAAGATGGAGCGCTTTTGACCAAAAGGCTCTGTATAGTACTATAGGGGGAGATTTTATCGGACGGTGTATAAAAAATGGGTGATGATAAAATGAGTGAATTAGAAGCAACACGAGTAATGGTGAATTTGACGGCTAAGGGGACTGACAAGATAGAGGCTCAGGTAGATGATGACCTTGACAGGGACGATCCCGATCCTGTAGTCGGAGAAGGTATTGTTAAGCGAGCGTTAGAGGACCAAAGCGATGGTGAGTCAAACTCTGCTGGATGAAGCATATCCGATTATCCAACGCATAGCCACTATTCGAAGGAAAAATGGGGCTTTTGCGTATTACACTGGTGATGACGTTTCGCAAGAAGTTTGGTTGATGTGTCTCGATGCTGTCGAGAGATACGATCCATCCATAGGTCCACTTGAAAATTATTTGGTGAGTCACGTATCCAATCGTCTCAAGAACTTGAAACGAGATAAGTATTTTCGTCCTGGATCAGACGTGGAGACATCTGGCCATGCGCATGTTCGCATTAATCTAATCAATGCTCTGCCTCTAGATAGTGGCAATGCTGATTCTGGGGGTGTTGTTCTTGGGTCTAGTTCTATTGATGCTGACCCTTTGGGTCGCGCCATTTGTAATGAAACGTTGGAATATTTACGGAGCAATCTTTCGGGTGAACTCTTGGTGGCTTTTGATAATTTAGTAAGTGGCAATAAAGTTAGGAAGGCTTTAATAGATAGTGTCCGTACAGAAGTTGCACGTCTTTTGACAGAAAGGGATAGTTATGGCTAAATTCCGTCGTTTGGCCAATGATCCTCAAGCTATCAAAATATTCGAAGATGGTTTGCGGCAAGGATGGACTGACAAAAGAATCCAGGAAGTACTATTGGATCAATGTCATTATCGTTGGAACATCGATACCATTAGCAAACGACGCAGAGGTCTGGGGATTATCAAGAAATCGGGTCAACCAGCCGAGATAGGGATTTCTGATGCTCCCATGTTGTGTACCCCTCAGCCGGGGTTAAACGAATCCGATAAAGCTCAATGGTTCAGGGGACAATTCAAGAAGACACATCTTTATCAAACTATTCGCAAACAATTTGAATCGCATGAAGTTGATGTATACATTGAGGATTATGGTAACCTGTGTTGTCAATTTGAAGATATCGTACTGAGTGAGTTCTTTCAGATAGATGATTTCCTTAAGCATCGTATTTTGGTAGATAGGCAACTCATTTTGGTTCGATCATTACAACAACAAATAGCAGATTTGCAGGAATGGTTTGTTCAAAACCCTAAGCAAGCAGATGAAGATAAAGATGTTGTCAAATTTAGAATTATGCAACAACGGCAATTAGAAGATAGATATCGCTATCTTAAGAGTGTTAATGATAGGTATGATGCTCTAGTAAAAGAACGACAAAAGATTTACAGCAGTTTAGCTGCCACTCGTAAGGATCGTTTGGATGAACTTAGGGGTGGGAAAGAGACTTTTTTTTCTCTTGTGGCTACTCTTCAACATTCACAGGACGAGCGAGACCGTCAGGGGAAATATGCTCAACTAACTAAACTTGCCGCCAATGATGTTAAGAAAGTTTTCCGTCAACCGCAAGAATTTCCGAACGGGAGCATTGAACCGATTTTGGTTGATGAAGAAACCGATTTTGGAGATGATTAAAATGAGCAAGACTGCACTATATATTCCAAGACCGGGAGCCACTTATGGAATGTCTCAGAGGGGCTATGTTGATGCTTTACGAGCAACGGGTTGGATCGTTTATGTATGTGATCCTAAGACTAAATTGGGCACCCGCGAATTGATCGAAAAACATAATGTCCAATTAATTATGTCTTCTTCGCGCTATGGTATTCGTCAATTGCCGATTGACGTTATTAACGACCGTAAAATTGCGGTGATTGTAAGTGTCTTGCCGTTCGATGCGAAGGGAGGGGCTCATACAGATGAAATTGCAGTTTTGGATCGTATTGGATTAGGGATATTGCATACGCACTTACAACCGGACGTATGGTCTATCTATTTGGGCGATTGGGTCGATGCGGTTTTGCCTCTGACTCATTTGCCCATGGCTGGGAACATTGTCAGGGCTTTGCCTATGAATTGTAATCCACTAACAGATGTGGCAATAGTGGCTAATCTTGATCATCGTCCTGTGGTCACTCGAAAGTTGCTTATTCCTTTATTTCGGCAACTTGATTGTCTTGGTCACACGTATCAGATTTTTGGAAATGAGTTGTGGAATCAAACAGGATTGAGCTACAGCGGCCCGCTTTCTTCAGATAAGTTGGCTCAAGTTTATGCGACCGCCAAAGTATGCCCCAATGTGCATACGCAAACGCAATCGCAAATGGGGACATCTGTTAATGAACGACTTTTTACCATACCCCTTTGTGGCGGATATCAAGTTGTCAATAATGCGTTGGCCGCTGAATATCTTGGGGAACATGTGGCAGTAGCGACGAAGACTGTTAATTTTATTGATCGTACTTTGGCTGCCATTAATGATGCCGAATTTCGATTTGCACAAATCCGTGGTGCGATGGAGCGTGTGGCAAACTCGCACACTTATTTTAATCGTTTGACTACTATTTTTCATTCATTGGGATGGATCGAATGTTGTAAGAAGACAGAAATAGTGGGGCGCGATATTGCTGTTAAACATTGTTGGGAAATGAATACTCGTTTAAGTTGTGTAGAGAGAGGAGTTCAGTATGGAGAAAAGGCCGTTGTCTAGAGATGTTGATAGACCCAGTGAGCAACGAAGTTTGAAAAGACGTATTGCTGGTGTGACTATGCCCATTACTCGTAAACGAGCAAAATGGGGTAGGAATTGGTTATGTCTATGTGGTAGTAAGAAAAAGTATAAAAATTGTTGCATGAAAGATATTGAGGCTTTGGACAATGAAGATCAGAACGCTCGTGTGTCTCCTATTCCACAGGAAATGGTTGCTATGGTAGGAGGACGAGCAGATGAGTAAGTACCGGAAAAAACCTATTGTCATTGAGGCTATTGTGTTCACGCCCGGCTTGTGGACGTATGATCGATCGCTGTGCGAAGAGTATCAAATACGCTACGATTCGGCGGACCTGTTTTTTGTGAATACCCTAGAGGGGAATATGCTAGTGAGTGATGGGGATTATGTGATCCGAGGAATTGCGGGCGAGCACTACCCGTGCAGACCGGATATATTCCGGGCGACCTACGAACCTGTCGAAGAAAAGTAACATAGGAGTATGGAAGGCGACGGAGAAATAAAAAATGAACGCAGACCAACAAGATGAGATGTTGCAAAAAATGACGACTGTAGAAAAGCTCAAACAAGAACAAGAGGCAGGAAAATTCGATGGGTAGAAATAGGAGAAAGAACAATGATTAAGTCTGCTTTGGTGACGGGCTGCAACGGTCAAGATGGTAGCTACCTTTGTGAATTGTTGCTTGACAAAAAATATAAGGTCTATGGAATGATTAGGCGGTCTTCTGTGAATACCACAGAGCGCATATCCCATCTGATGGATAATCCTCAATTTGAACTTATAGAAGGAGATGTTACTGACGCAACTTGTATGCATCGATTGATTTCTGGGACTATGCCAGATGAGATTTATAATCTTGCTGCGATGAGCCATGTGGGTGTTTCTTTTGATCAGCCTGTAACTACTTGTTGTATCGATGCGATGGGGCCACTGCATATTCTAGAGGCTATTCGTCAATGCTCCCCTAAGAGCAAATTCTATCAAGCAAGTACTTCAGAATTATTCGGTGATACAAATATTTCTCCCCAAAATGAAGAAACTCCCTTTAACCCTAATTCCCCATATGCTGTCGCCAAGTTAGCGGCCCACATGTACGTTGGCCTTTATCGTCGGGCATATAAGATATTCGCTTGTGGCGGTATTTTGTTTAATCACGAGAGTGAGCGTCGTGGAGAAGAGTTTGTTACGCGCAAAATAACTATGTATGTAGCTAAGCTTGCTGTAGCCATAGAGAACAATTGCGGTATTCTTCCGGATGATTGGCCAAAATTGGCTCTCGGCAACATAGAGGCCAAACGTGATTGGTCGCATGCAAAAGATATGGTTTTAGGTATGTGGCTGATGTTGCAACAAGATGCGCCAGGAGATTATGTCTTAGGGTCGGGGAAAACTCATACAGTCCGAGATTTTTTGAAAATTGCTTTTGGCATAATTGGTTTGGATTATCGAGATTATGTGACAATTGATCCAAAACTCTATCGGCCTGTTGATGTGAACTTATTACATGCTGATTCCACAAAGGCCCGCCAGAAGTTGGGATGGAGACCCAAAATTGATTTTGATGAATTGATTTATCGTATGGTGACTGCTGATTGTAATAGGTTTGGGTGGTGGCGCTGATACTGAAGCTTAAGGTAATTAAATGTCTAGACTAATTCTTCCTAGTTATGTAGTGACAAAAGATACTCGTGAGCAAAAGGGGTGGGACTTTGATGCTCATCATCCCGAGCGACGTTCTCCGCGATGTGCGGGTATGGTTATTGACACTCTTCAGACTGGCGATTACAGTTTAGTAGGTTATACAGATATTTTGACAATTGAACGAAAAGCTGATTTTTCTGAACTATGGGGAAATTATGCTGCTAAAAGACGACCTGCGTTTGAAGATGAAATGAAACGCATGTCTAGCATTAAATACGCTTACATTGTTATCGAATCGTCAATGACTCCAGATATATTGGAGTTGTCACCACCTCAGTTTTCTAAAGGGGTACCTGGAAAATCATTGATAAGATGGTTACTTAATTTATCGATTAAACATGGCGTTCCTGTGTTTTTTGCAGGACAATGTGGTAGAAAGGTTGCTCAGTTGATTTTTGAAGAAGTTGTTCGAGTAGAGAAGGATCGCTGGGTATCGCGGGATACCAAGAAGAACCAATCGCCATCTGCTGATGGTCCACCGAAGGGGGATTATTTTGGGCGTTGATCAAACAGAATATCCGAAAACAATGAGAAAAAACTGGGCGAAAGAGGAAGATGTTGTGTATGGTCAGTAAATCTCAACCACCGTTTAGTCTTCAAGACTTATTATATTCTGAACAGGGCCGCTATGGCTACTTATTTCCTTACAGAGATCGTGTGCCCACGGTTAAGCGTCATATTTTCACTGATCTTAAGAAATCACAACAAACGCTAGACCACGCAGTTATCCAACGAATGCTTGATATCGACAATATCGGTTGGACCGCCAAGGCCATTTTGAATATTGATCTTTTCCCCGTACAAATAGCTATATTGCAAATGTTGTGGGACACTCCGTTCCCAATGTTGATCGCATGTAGAGGTGGAAGTAAATCTTTCATGCTGGCTGTCTATGCGGTTTTGCGAGCTTTGCTTGATCCAGGAACAAAAGTAGTTATCGTTGGTGCTGGCTTGAGACAAGCTCGATTGGTTTTTAATTACATAGATACTATGTGGGGTAATTCTCCTGTTTTGAGGGATATTGTTGGTGGAGGAAAAAAGGCTGGTCCACGACAGAATGTGGACCTCTGTTATTTTCGTATTGGAGATTCAATTATTTACGCGCTGCCTTTGGGCGACGGCACGAAGATTCGTGGCTTCAGGGCGAACGTGGTAATCGCCGATGAATTTGCTTCAATCCCCGCAGATGTGTTTGATGTGGTGGTTCGTGGTTTTGCGGCGACTGCCAAGACTCCTGTAGAAGAAGCGAGGAAATGCGCTTTTAAGAAAGACCTTGATAAATTGAATCTCCCTATTGATATTAGCCGAAGTCTTATTAAGGATGATGGTAAAATGCATGGCAACCAGATTGTCTATTCTGGTACTGCCTATTATGGTTTTAACCATTTTGCGCAACGCTATGAAATGTGGCAAGATATTATTAGGAGTAAAGGTGATTTAGAAAAGGTATCAAAGATTTTCGGAGGTGATAATCTTATCCCAGATGGTTTCAACCATCGGGATTATGCTGTTATGCGAATTCCGCACAACCATTTACCAGCAGGTCTTCTTGATCAAAGACAGTTGGCACACGCCAAGGCTACCCTTCCTCGTAATATCTATTTAATGGAATATGGGGCGATTTTTGTTAGCGATTCTGACGGATTTTATCCTCGTAGTTTGATTGAGGGATGTACCGTTGGACCGAATAAGCCCATAGAAACGCCTGATGGTGTGGTAACTTTTACCCCGTTGATGAAAGGTCATCCTGGTCGCAAATATGTGATGGGTATCGACCCCGCTTCCGAGAGAGACAATTTGGCTATTACGGTGACAGAAGTCTGGGCCAATCATTATCGTGCAGTTTACTGTTGGGCAGTAAACAAAAAGGAGTTTATTAAGAGGAAGAAGCGTGGACTGGTTACTGACGATGACTATTATGCCTACTGTTGTTCTAGGATTCGTGAGATTACTCGGTTATTCAATCCAGTGCGGATTGAAATGGATAGTCAAGGCGGGGGTTATGCCGTAGCCGAGATGTTGCGTAATAAAAAGTTGCTCGATATAACCGTGGGTGATTTCCCAATTTATGAAGTCATAGATTTCGATGATCCGAAATCCACCGATGGAGAAACAGATGGACGCCACATTTTGCATCTTGTCAAACAGACTTCTGAATTTAATCAGGAAGCAAACTCTGTTCTTCATAAGAGTCTAGAAACTCGTTCTTTGTTGTTCCCAGCTTTTGATAGCGTGAAAATGTATTCCGCAATGGAAGTTGAGAAGTCTGCGGGGATTCTTTTCGACACTTTTGAAGAGAATGTGTTTAATCTGGAAGAACTAAAAAACGAACTCTGTACAATCCAAATGAGCGCAACGGCAACGGGTAAGGAAAGATTCGATACTCCCCAAGTAGTTCAGCCGGGTGCCGTAGAGGGTCGAGGTCGCAAAGGTAGGCTCCGTAAGGACCGTTATACGGCTCTTTTATTGTCTCATAAGTATATTTATGATACGGGGACAGCTCCAGATGACGACATTGATTATGAGGATGTGGCTGGTAACATTGAAAAGCGATTAAAAGCTCCCGAGGACGAGCCGCTTTACAGAGGTAGCGGACTGGGGCGGATGCGTAATAGTAAGCAGACTAGGGATGGGAACAACTCTTATGGCGCAGTTAAGAGGGGTGGAAGATTAGAATAATGGTTCCAAGATGGACAGATAGGGAATTAGATATACTCAAAACTAATTATTCATATAAAAATGGCGGATGTTATGACAAGTTGCCAGATCGAACCAGAAATGCGATTGCCCATAAAGCATATGATCTTGGTATAAAATACCGTGATTGGACTAATGAAGAAATCAATTTGTTGCGGCGTTATTATTCTACTGGTGGGTCTAAAAAATGCTCCGAATTTATAAATCGGTCATCAAGCCAGATTAGGGATAAGGCTTTTGTCATAGGGATAAGTACTCAGTGCAAAAATGGCAAATCTCCTTCACATCGCATCGTTTCTTTTTTGGGAGATAATAGAGTAATAGCTGTATGCCCTATTCATGGCAATGTTGAGCATCGTTTACGTCCGAGGCGTGGCCCCAGATGTAGTTTGTGCAGGAAAGTGTATGCGGAAAACCCCGGAGTTCGGCGCAGGAACAGTGAGTGGCAAAAGAGACGCCTATCCCAGCCTAAGTGGGCCTACATTCATCGATTAAGAACGCAACTTAGGTTAGCCCTCAAAAGCAAGGGGGCTGGATGTTTCAAATTACTTCCATATACGTCGTGCGACCTAAAAAGTTACCTGGAGAATATTAGGAATGAACAACAAAATAAATGCCCATCTTGTGGCGTTTCCTATAATAAAAGTGGATTTCAAATTGATCATATTATTCCATTAGCTTCTGCGAATCATACTGAAGAAATACTAGCCCTATTCGCTCTCAAAAATCTGTCCCTTTTGTGTGGACCATGTAATTCAAGAAAAGGTAAACAAATTTAAAGTTGATGGTGTATAATCAATATGACTGTTGTTCCATTGTAATACCATTGATTCTATAGGAGATAAAATGGCAGAAAAAGAATCAAGCGACGGCAAACCAGAAGAAAAGGCGCTATACACCCAAGGGGCTGAAAGTGTTGCCGAACACATTTTGCCGGAAATATGCCACACGTCACAGGGTATTGCAAATCGAGCCATAGCATCAGATGTAAATTTGCGGACTGGGCATAATCGCCACGATTATTACGCCGATCGTCCGCATGATAAGCTCCCTTCTGAACATGCAGACATTATTCTTGCTTGTCAGGCTGTTTATCGTAAGGTTGGTATGGTACGCAATGTTATTGATATGATGACCGATTTTGCCGCAGAGGGGTTGGAATTACAGCACCCAACAAAAACTCAAGAAAGATTCTTTCGTGAGTGGGCTAATCGTGTCAATCTGACGGGTCGCGCACATGATTTTATGAAATTATTGATGCGAGATGCCAATGTAATTGTTCGTCGCAAAAACGCATTTATCACCAAGCCTGCCGTTAGAGAAATGACCAAGGGGGGTGTGTCAGCTATAGATACTATTTTTGAGCCTTCTGTATCCGATCCACCAGAAAAGATTAAAACTATAAAGAAACTGGCCAATAAGAGAGAAATTCCTTGGAGTTATACGTTTCTCTCTCCTGTCGTTATTGAAAAGATTGGTGGCGAGGTTGGACGATTCTTTGGGGCTGATGCATTAGGGATGCGTATTCCAAAAAAACTAGCCAATGCAATTAAGCGGCCAAAAACCGGAGCCGAAAAGGCTTTTGTAACGAAGCTTCCTCCAGAAGTAGTCGCGGCAGCCAAAAAAAGTAGTGCTCTGGTTGAACTAGACATGGATAAAATCTATGTCGATTATTACAAGAAAGATGATTGGGAAGATTGGGGCACGCCATTTTTGTATGGTGTCCTTGAGGATATCATGTTTAAGGAGAAAATGAGATTGGCCGACATGGCTGCTCTTGATGGCGTTATCAATGTCGTGCGTCTTTGGAAATTGGGTAAATCTGATCAACAAATTCTCCCAACGGCTGCGGCGGTAGATAAACTTATTGGTATTCTTCAGCATAATGTTGGTGGAGGGGTCATGGACCTTGTGTGGGACGATATGATCGATCTTCAAATCGAGTATCCACCTACCGACAAAATTCTAGGAGTTGAAAAGTACCAAGGGGTCAACGCTGATATTGTCCGAGGTTTGGGTATTCCAGATTCACTCGTTGGTGGAGCAGACTTGGGGACACGAAATGCTCAATCGGCTTTTGTTCAGTTAAAAACTTTGGCAGAGCGACTGGAATATGTGCGAGAGCGCACTGTGCGATGGATGAAAACTGAATTGCAATTGGTCGCAGACGCGATGGGGTTCAAAAAGATTCCGGCGATTAATTTTGGCAATATGTCCTTGAGAGATGAAGCGGCGGAAAAGCAATTGATGATTCAGTTGCTTGATCGTGGTATTATTTCATCTGAAAAGGCCACCGAAGTTTTTGGTGTTAATTATATGATTGAACTTGAGAGGATGAAGTCTGAGCAAAAAATCAGAGAAGAAAGTCCAGGTGTGTTAGAGAAATCTAATCCTTATAATCGGCCATTCTCTGTCCTGGAGAAACAAAATGATCTTGCGATTGAACTTGTGAAAGTTAAACAAATGCGCGATCTCAAAGGTAATGATAAAGGTGGTAAGGATGATAATGGAGGTGGAGATAATCCGAAAGGGGATCAACCCAAGGATGATGGAGACAATCCTACGGGAAGACCTCCATCCACCAAAGATACCGCGCCAAGAGATCAACGCACACCTAAATCCCTTTCTGTTATAAGTGTCATTGCCGACAACTTCATGGATCAAATTGATCGGTTAATAGACACCCCCTATCTGAAACAATGCCAAGCTAAAAACATGCGATCTCTAACCAAGGCTCAGCGAACCGAATTGGAAGAGGTCAAACGCGGCCTCTTGTCTGTCTTGCGTCCGGGAGATACGGTAACGAAAGAATTTATGGCCAAAAAATTGGGCACTGCAAAAAAGGATGCTCTTCGTATGAAGATTTTCTACAATGATTATGTGGTTAGTTTTACCACATCAGTCCAAAAGGAGCCGACTGCGAAAGAGCGTCGAATGTTGACTGTTCTGGCGTGGGCTGCTATGGTTTACTAAGCATATGGTACAAAAGATGTCAGAGTTTTTCTGGGTGGTAGAACAAAAGTTTGGAATTAATTGGGAGGTAAGTAATGGCAATTGCGACAGTTTCTTTGGATACGGCGACTCGGCAAGTGGTTCTCACTGTTAACGGCGTGTTAGTTCCAGCACACGAATGTTCAATTTCAAAATCTGTGTGGGATGGTAAAAAGGAAGTGGCGTTTTCCTATACGCTTGAAAATGTCGATGGTAATGGCATGAAGGAAAGGCGGCAATTTTACCTTCCAAGTCCTGAAGAATTGGCTGTTGACGCTCATGCCGAGCTTGACGACAAAGGATTCGCGTCAAAGATTCTTCACGATGACGAGCAGGCTAAAGCTGATGTGATTGATTTTTTGCATAAGCGGCGAACATGAAAAGTAATTTTTTGAGTTCGTTTTCGTGTAATTTCCATCAATGATTGTGTATAATCTGAATGACAGGGGGTTTTTAAGTGCGCACGTATCAAGCTGAAAAGGATGCTGGGATTGATTTAACCGATCAGCGGTTGCATAATCGTGCCTCTATTGTTTGTTCGGTATCACCAGGTGAAAGAACTAAGATTTTTGGTGAAATGTCCGTTGCTGATCTTATGAAGCAATTGGCTACGATCCAAACAGTCGAGCAATTGCTCGGTGAAGATCAACCTGATT
>Ga0075116_10001198_pt1 | contig 11922 bp, 7 predicted proteins | sample AntAceMetag02UKC_FD_69786 | JGI IMG/M metagenome (GOLD analysis project Ga0075116, IMG submission 69786) | Saline lake microbial communities from Ace Lake, Antarctica- Antarctic Ace Lake Metagenome 02UKC | ecosystem: Environmental > Aquatic > Non-marine Saline and Alkaline > Saline | place...
TAGAAATAGTTATTACTAGCCAGAAACAAAACCATTTTATTTTTGGCCTAGAATTTACAACATTAAATTTTTATAATTTCAGAGTACTTTGAGCAGAATCTAATAGGTGAAGTCTCTGGATTAAGCCTGACTGGAGTTAATATTTTGAATATACAAAAAGCCGCATAGACTTAGATACTTTCAATAACAAAATCAGGGTCTTTATAAAACTTCGTAATAAACGATTGAAGATAACTTATTTGTTTATACGCTATGCTTTCATCAGTTCTCACGTTTTTATTATGAAGTATCGCATCAGCTTGGCCTCCAATCTTGCGATAGATACTTATAATTTTTTCGTCAATTGAAAGCTTTTTTAAAATTTGTGCGATGCTCAAGACTTCCCTATCAGGCTTTTTCCTACCATACAACAATTCTTTATATTGAGTCGTTTCAATATGTTTTTTCGCAATAGTTTCGCTTATGGCCCGGCAAAGTACGGAACTCGCCTCAAAGGCGCCGTAGATATAACACCTAATCGCCTCACTGTAAAGATGATATACCCTGGAATGAATATTTACTGTTAATTGAAGTGACTTAACATTTTGAAGTCGTTTTTTTATTGAGTCTTTAACTTGTGCCAGTTTGAAATCTAAATGTTTTTCCATATTCTTCTCAAAATCCAAACTTTTAACCTCGCTAAAAAAGATCAACTCTTTCTTTTGCAAAGTGCTTAGCCCAAAAAACAACAAGTATTTACTATCAATCATATCCTTTTCAATTTCACTTTCCAAATCCAATAAATCATAGCATAAAGGACCGTACTCCTCATGTTCATCAATTAACTCTTCTACGGGTATTTCAGAAAATTCATCCTCAATCTTCGATATTTTTTGATTAATCTGATTGTATTTACTTATTTTTGCAAAAACTTCTTTTTTTAACTCATCATGGTACATAAAACCTCCTTAAAATACAAAAACCCTCAGCATTTTACCGCTGAAGGTTTTACTTTATTATAGTCCGGGATTTAGCCCTTTAACTCGGGACTTGCCTGATTGTGTATTTAATATAACTCTAGAATAAAATTTTGTCAAGAAGAATAACATATGGTAGCAAGAGGGAGTTTGACCTCTTTTTTCAATAATATATCCCCTGTTTTCATTTAGGTTAAAATAGATAAGTTATCTAAAACGTCTGACATTCATTTTTTTAATTAGTATTGCGTCCCCCGATTTCTCCTTACAATATATCTAAACTTAAAAAGCGATATCTATCTCCTTTTAACCACTGGAATTCATAGTTATTTTTAAAAGCTATTTCCTTGTCTAATGTCTTGCTCTTCCACTTTCCTTTCCAAGGCGGTAAATATACTTGGGCTTTTGCCAGATATCCATCGCCTGTATTGAATGAGTTTGCATACCCTTTTACATTTGTATCCCAAATTTTGCTATCATCTGTCATGCAAAAGAATTTACACAACTCAAAATCCGTTCTATACGACTCTAATCTCTCAATATCTTTATAAATTTGGTATCTACTAATGTCGTATGCCGCCCTATAAGTCCCTTTTGCTGTTTTTTCATTTAAGCACTTGAGCTCAATAGCAGTTTTAATATTTCCGATTGAACAGATTATATCAATGTTTTTCCCTTTATAGAATTCTTCCATAATTATTGTGAAATTTTCGCCGGGTTCAAAGCAAAACAAGCTTCCAAGCTGTTTAAGGATTACGCTCAAATGCAACTGCATGGAAGCTTCCTTGTTAATTTTGATCTGTTTGCTATTGATCTTTTCTTGAAAGATTTTCCAGCTGAGATCAACTAAATATCGTAATCTACTTTTTACATCTTTAGGTATATTCATGTTTATTGCGCATTCTTTTTTCTTTTTCCTTTACATTATAATTAACTCTTAAGGCTAAGTCATTTTGTATTCTTTCTATCAATACTGCTTGTATATAGTCTTTATCTCCAGGATTTAAAGTTATTACCTTTTGAACATGCGATATAAGACTACCATTCTTTTCCTTCGTACAAGTAACAACATCAATAGACTTATTAAAGCAGTCTTTCACTAAGGATTTGATTGTTGAATCTCCTTTAAAAGACTCTACTTTGTTATTTTTTGAAATAACTGTTAGTTCTAAATCGCCTGAATGTATTTTGCTTTTCATTTTTGGGGCTTTTCCTTTCCAGATAGCTTCTACATACTTTTATAACCTTAGTAAATCCCATCGATTTAAATATTTACAATTATAAAAGGTAAAAATAAAAGGATAAAAGGGGTCAACTCCCTTTTAGTTAAAACGTCCCTTTTTCCATATCGCTTTGTACCATTGAAACATCGTCAATTGAGTAAAAAATTAACTTGTCTAAATCTTTTGCTGCTTGCAATTCAAGATCAGCTCCTTTTGAACTATCAAGATAAAGAAATGCGTCACAGGCTTCTAGCCACGGCCTATGCCATTTCATATAATCTTCGTATTCCATTGCAATTTCAGTTTCTTTAGCACGTTTATCAACCCAATGAGTGAGATGTGGAATATACGGAAAATGTCCTTTTTGGAATAAGGTAAGTGCGGCATCGATGACAACTTCAGTATTTTTTATCTGCTCCTCTTCTGTGTCAGCAGAATATGGAGCGGCTATGTAGATTTTTAGGAAATTATTATTCATATTCCCCCTTTTTCCAAATTACTAAACCAATTCACATATCCATCTGGCTTAAGAAGATCAAACGTGTAGAATTGCTTTATATCTTGTTTGTATTTCCTGTTAAAATTTCCCGGAAGAGGTTCTAATAGTTTCTCATTAACTGCTTCAAAATGAGCTTTTGCCCATTCCGCTTTAGCCGGAGTAGCCTCATCATCATCTTCGTCTGATTTTATTTCCACAACTCGAATAATTGCCTCATATCCTTTATCCTGCAAGTTTTTCAACGCTTCTAAATTTTTAAGTTTATTTTTTTTCTTAAGTATTGCTATGTATTTATCCAAATTAATTTTAACAAAAAAATCCGGATTAAACCCTCTTCGCACTCTATCTTTGCCACGCTTCCAGTATTCGTAATCAATAGAATAGAATCCCTTATCTGGTGACTTGATCCATGCATCTAGATATTGCGAATACTCAAGCAAACGAAAAACAAATTCTTTCTCAGGATGATGGGAAACAAGTACAGTGCTCTGAGGTGTTTTAAAAACCGAAGGATTGACAATATAAGGAGGTCTATCATCATTTTCAATCAAAGGACGTACATATTCACTATATTTGCCAAGCAATCCAGTCGGGTCAAAGAAAGCAAGTGTTTGCTGTTTATCTGGTTTCCGAGTATCGCTCAAATGTTTCAACAAAGCTTTTGTTTTTTCATCAACCTCCTCTTCGTAGGATTCGCTCATAAATGCTGTTGAATCACGGTCCAACTCTCCAACTCGGACCGATCCACGTTCTAAGTTATGTGTGCTTACCGGGACAACATCCCCTTTGATATTCTCAAACACGCGTTTTTTCTTTCCGCGTGGCAGAAAATTATTAAAATACAGTTCAATTTCCTTCTTGTTATCCTCCGTCAATTCCTTGTTTGGAATATCTGATTTTTCCATTGCATTTAAAATAGCATTTCTAATCTCATTCTCTTCTGGACATCGGCTTTGTTCACCATTTCCAAAATCAAAATGTATACCTTCATATTCTCTAGCCTTAAACCGCCGATATAGCAAATCCACTAAATAATCCACTGATACAGTCTTTTTTTTAAGCATATACTCATCTGTCCCCTTAATACGCTCTATTTTGACATTCTCTCTAACATCAAATTTTGTTAAAATAAGTTCTCTTGTAATAGATGTAACTTCCTTTTCCAGATTATCCTCCAACCTAACCCCTGATAAATAGTTAAGATTAAAGAGCGAAAAATGATGTCTCCCCCGCCAATTAGCCTTTTCTACTACTTTTAACGGCTCAGTTGTAATATACATATCAGCATTAGTTACAGCATCCATCAATTCTCTAATATGTGTAGCGAATTTCTCATGATTTGTTACAGTAAGCCACGGATAGGTCATTAGGATATCCGTATAAGACACTTTTCTTGGAATCCGTAGCCCTCTTCCTATGACCTGCGAAATCAATAATTTTGAATTAAAAATCCTTTCCTCCATAGGCACTATTTGAAATACATTATCAACATCCCATCCTTCTAAAAGTTTTCCCACAGAGAAAATAAACTCTACCTTGCCTCCAACCCTTTTAGGATCCGTTTCCTCGATATTATCAAGTTCATCCTTATATTCTGATGAAGAAACATTACTAACAACACAAATAACCTTTTGACGCGCCAGTTGCTCAATTACCGCGTCCGAACCCTTAGCTCCATTTTCTTCTCTCTCCCTCTTTGCTAGAAATCGGATAAACTCTTCCGAACGTGTTTTAGCATTATTTTGGGTTGGACAGTAAAAAACTGTAATTGGCTTAACTTGTTTTTTTCCATTTCTTTTGTAAGCATATTTATTAGAAATTTCGATATGTTTATTCAGAACAACAGCAAATCGTCTTTCTGTTGTCCACTGCATTTCTCCATCATCAGTTTCTATGCCGATAATTGGGTTAATGTCTTTAATGTACTTTTCATTAACAGCCGTACGAATGTTGTAATCAAATATAACATCAGCAAAGTAATCATCCTTATTGTATGGTGTGCCGGTAAATCCAATATGCCTTGTAATCTTCTCATTCTTTTTGAGAAACTGCATCCAAAGCCGTTCAGTTCTATCTTCCGAATCCTTGCCTTTTCCTGCTTCTACCTCTCGATCCATCTCAAGAGCATTTCTTATAGCATTAAAGTTAAGATGTGAATAAGCATGATGAATTTCATCACCTAAAACCAACACTTCATCTATATTTTTAAATAACGTGTCTCTAATGCCTCCTACTGAATAAATTGCATTAATATTCTCTATAGTAATGCTTCCATCTTCAATCGCATCATTGTTTCTCAATAATTCAATAGCTTTCCCTTGATATTCTTTTGGCAAACGTTCGTTCCACTCTTTTTTATTCATAAAAGATTGAAACTTCTCGCGAAGGCTTTCTTCAATAATTGTAGATGAAGGCCCCAACACCAATACTCTTTTGGTAAGATTCATTACAATTGAAAGATACGCAACTGCAAATAAAACCCATGATTTTCCAGTACCCGTTGCCATGTGCACAACTCCTGAAATCCGATCGGCAAACGGCAAATGACCAAGCATAATCTCTTCAGAGCCAAAACGCTCTCTAATGTGCTGTTTTTTTATGAAGTTCTCCTTAGCCAGCTCAGCTACATTCTTATAACCGCCACCCCATAGATATATCATAGTATGTTTAATAGCCTGGTATTGATACTCTCTTCCAGAGGTAATTGTTCGTACATACTCTTCAATATCAGAAAAACGAAACTTTTCGTAACTGCATTTACGGATATTAATATCCAGAGTATGTTCGGAAAGGTTTAATTTCTCTACAGTACGGATTCTTCGTGTGGTTCTTCTTGGCGGCATGATTATTCCAGATTAAAAGGTTTAGATTCGTTGCCATGCTTATCAATAGCGATTAGGCCAACGCTTTCGGTAAAATCTTTTATTTCAACAGAACCATCTTCTTTAATATCTTTAACAAACACGGTTTTGTCCATGTCAAAAGGCGTATTCGGTTCATAATCCAAATCAACCAAAAGCATGGCGAGTCCTGAGAAACCCTCAAAACGATTCCCTTCTTTATCCAATATTTTTGACTCAAATTTAATGACCTTAAGCCCTTCTTTCGTGCGCTTAGCAGCAAACTTCACATCCTCATTAAAATAAAAGGCCGTTGAGGTGATGAGATTATTCACATTCTCCTGCGAGCTTGGCTGTTCCTGCAATTTCAGATTGCGAGAAATGTCTTCAAGGACTTTGTATGGAAAAGTTTTTATTAAGAATTGAACATCCTTACCGTCTTGATTTCTAAGGATAGTATCGCTAATATTAGTACAAGACTCCGGAGTAATAATGTAATACTCACCTTTGAGTTTCCCTCCAGATTGGTTGATGATACCTTGCAAATAAGGCTCATCGATTTTAACTTCTTTTAAGAATTCATCATCCCATATGGGGTAGACCTCAACTGGATTGTTATCTTTAAGAGCATAAATGTTGGCAAGCTTATATTTCTTGGCTTTTTCTTCATTGCGTGCCAGTTGAAATAATCCAAGAACAAAATCAATATAAGCGTCTTTATGTTTGCGAAGATCCATAATATGTGAGAAATCATACGCCCCAGATGAAATAATACAAAATGGCTTAGGGGCTTTGTTGTACAAGTCATCCTTTTTAACGGCTACCTTACCGGATTTGTCCTGCTCATCCACTAATGCTTTCGACTCTCCGATGCGAAGTAAGCGCCTTTGCATAGTGTAAATTGCATGCTTACCAAAATCGCAGGCAATCCATCTACGTCCGAGTTTCTCAGCAACAGATGAAGTGGTTCCTGAACCTGCAAAACAATCTATCACCAAATCATTAGGGTCTGAGGATGCCATTAAAATTCTCTCTAACAGTTTTTCCGGTTTTTGAGTTGGGTAGGGCGTATGCTCTTTACTCAAAGTAAAAACAGCAGATATGCCCCAAACATCATCTATTTGCGAAATTTTATAGTCACCATACTTATCACTACCGTCATTAGGGCCTTTAAAAGAAATCTTCTTTCCAGGTCCATATAGACAGAAGTAATAATTTTTTTCATCTTGCGGATAGAAAGTATAACTTGCCGTTTTTGTATAAAAAAGAATTGAGTCATGCCTTGCTTGAAATTTACTATTCGCTAAATTACCTGTCCTATAATGCCAAATCACTTCATTAATAAACCGATCTTTTCCAAATATTTCATCCATGATAATTTTTACATGATGACTCATTTTTTGGTCAAGATGAATATAAATGCTTCCATCGCTAGCTAAGAGTTCGCGAAGATATATCAGTCTCTCACGCAAGCTTTCAATAAATTCGGCAGCATCAACCTTATCGCTATAGCTCCTTTCGCCATCTTTCCCTTTAAACTCACCCTTGGTTGCAAAGGGAGGATCAATATAGATAAGCTTAACTTTCCCTTTTACCTTATCTTTTATCAGCGAATCAGTGTTGTTGTAGCAAGTCTTCAAAAATTGTAGGTTGTCACCCTGTACCATTAAGTTGCGCCATTCATTTTTCTTTATATCCCCAAAACAACGCACAGTCTGTAGTGGAGCTGCGCCAATGCCTGCCCCTGCTTCTGCTAAAATCGCAGCTTTTGAACGTTTGCCGGCATATTCTAAGGTCGGAATTTTGGCACGATCAAGTGCCTTAACATCAAACTTCTCAGCTGTCCCAGGAAAAAGCTTAGGTAAAAGATCGGCGGTTGGTTCAGTCCCATTATTGATTGATTCAATAAGTTTAGCTTTATCCTCTGGGGTAAGATTACTTTTAGGCATAATTTTGAAATTTCTCCTCTAATAATTGGTTTAATACTTCTGTCTCTGTTTCCCCTTTAGTCTTCGGGCGCAAATTAAATTTGTTGATACGCAAAAACCTATAGCCATAGCTTTCCAGCTCTAATTGGCGTGATGCATCATAGTCTAAATAACTTTGTGAAAAGTTTAGTCTATTTACTTCATGTGGATTATTAAAATGATATTCCACCCCATCGTATTCAAGAATAAGTGTTTGATCTTTTCCATCTTTTGTGTAGTTTAAAAGAAAATCGGTCCTATATTTTGGTATATACACCTTATGCTCTGAAGCAATGTATTTCCCAATATTAAATTGTGGAATTATTTTGATATTTTCTCGGTGGTCTTTTACAAATTTGGTTTCTAATAGCAGGCTATACAGTTTTTTTTCCATCGGAGAACCAAACACAGACTCATCTTCAATAAAGAAATCGTTTTTCTTGTTTTCCTCTAATACCTTTTGATAATGTTTAAGCGCATCACCCAAGCGAGTGTTGCTAAATTGTTCAATAGGTTGGCTATGCACAAAAACCATAGTATCTTCTGCGCGGCTAAAGCCCACATTAAGACGCTGCATCTTAAGGCTTCGGATCGTATCAGCTGCTCCACCAATGACAGGGTAAATACTAGCAAGTTTGGCATTATTTAGCTTTTTATCTTCCACAAATGAATAATATACAATATCTCGCTCTTCACCTTGCACATCGCCAACAAACCAAATTGCCAATTTATGGTTCCGTCGTAAAACCGCCATATTAAATTTTGTATTAATCGTCTGCTCAAGCCTAGCTTGCTGCTCCTTAAATGAAGCAATAATGCCAATAGTTCCCTTAAAGCCATTATCCAAACGTTTTTGCATATCTGTTGTAATTGCTTCTATTTCATCCAGATTAGTATTAGGACCAGCTAATCCTTGAGTTATAACATTGATAAATTGAAGCACTTCACCAATTGGCTTGGTACGAATTCTATTTACAACAAGTTCCATCTGTGCCACCTTATAAAAGAAATCATTTGAATAGCTAATGATTTCCGGAAAACTACGAAAATGTTCCTTAAGAGAGGCTGTGTAATTAGCAATGGCTTTAGCAAAGGTAAGTGTCGAGGTACGAATATTAAAAGTTTTTAGCCAAAGAACCGTGCCACCTTGCGGCTTAAGCAAAACATCACTTTCTTGCTCGTCAGCAGAAATTTCTTTTGTAACTTCATTAACAAGCTCCTTTTGAGCCACTTCTGAAACTGCAGTATTGTAGTCATCCGCATAGGCCGTAATAATCTCTCTAAAATAATTGGCAGAATATCTAGCGCTTACGTTGGTAGCACTCACAGCGCCATATTGATATTCATCGCCGAATATCACAACTTGTTTAGCTCTTAAAATAAGTGATATAGAGTCGGCGATTGAGACTTGTGAAGCCTCGTCAATAATGAGCACATCGATCAATCCTTCTTCCATGGGGAAATGCTTTGATATTGTACTTGGCTCGGCAATAATGCAGGATATGCCGTCCAAAAGAACCTTTGCTTCTTCCATGGTAAATCTTTTTCCACCTTCATACGACACCTTTATCTTAGCCATCTCACCAAGATGATTGTTAAGATTTTTTAATCGATCATCATTAATATATTCTACATCTTTTTGTTTAAGTTTATAGTATGCCTGGATATCCTCGAATTTAATTGTTGAAGTGCATGCATTTTCTGATAAAAAATAATGCAGTTTAATCCATTTCCATATTTTTTTAGTCTTCTTATCGCGTCCACTTAAAATCGCAAGTGTATCCAAGCTCTCCTCAGAGACCCCAAGATAATTAACCAAATTTCCATAGACGTTGAATAGAACGCTTAGAGTCTTGTGTATTTTTTCGTTAACGAAATCTTTTGACTCACTATACTTTCTGAATGTCTCATAAACATCGCAAATTCCTTTATTTTGATTTCCCGGCAATCCCCGATAGGAAGATAATAGCGCCTGATGCTTTTTCATGGAAATAGCAAATCGAACTTTATCTATTCCAAAAGACAAAGCGCCAATAGTCACATCTTCATTTTTTATATTTAATATCCTTGCAACTTCTCTGACTAAACTGGCGAATTTTAAACTGGCTAATTGCGACAGTATCAACTTAAGTTCATCTTCTTTTGGCGCCTTGCCAATTATTTTTTGGAATAAGCTGATAGTCGTGTCTTTAGTTGTTAAATCTGATATTTTTACATTATTCTTAAAATATGCGTTAAGATTACTTAACAGCTGCGAAAAGTCTTCTGGAATTTCTGTAATAGCTGTTTCTATTTGTTGAGCTTCTTCTGGGATTTCATTGAGCTTCTCACAGGCCTCCAGAAAATCAGGAATTTTATCCTTTTGATCAATAAGATAGACATATTCTTCAAGGCTAATATGTAAGAGCTTCTGTAAAGTTCCCGAAGCTAATAGGGTTTCAATTTCTTCAAGGCGCACCTCGCAATCTGGCGTGATAATATCTGAGATAATATTTGCAATATCCACATCTGCCCTAATTTCTCTATCTGAAGACTCAAACTCCACCATTTTTCTTATAACTTCCTCATAATTGCCTGATTGCTGTAATTTCTTCTTAATTGTTGAGATAAGCTTAGCGCTAAGTTTTTTCTCATCGTTTTCAGTTGCTTCTTTGTTGTACTCCAGCGCCCGTTCGTTAGCCGCTCCCACAACAGAATTTTGTAAAGTATTTTGAAGATTATTAGCCGATCCGGTCTCCTTATCCATGCGAACAATAGAAGGTTTAGCTTGCGGGTGAAGAGATTTATACTTATCAGTCAACATCCGATCAATAACATCCAAAGCTTCCTTTTTGTGAGAAGTAATAACAACCGACTTTCTTTGTTCGTTTGCCCAATAGGTAAGTGCCGCAATAGTGTGCGACTTACCTGTCCCTGGAGGGCCATCGACAACAATGATATTGTTTTTTTCATTGGCGAGAGCTAAAAGAATACGCTTCTGAGAATTATTTACAGGTATTGGACTATTGGAAACGTACCGTTCGGGCCTTTTTAGAGAATATTTCTCTAAATATTTCCGATCTACTTCCTCTTGATGATTAGGCACTGTTCCTTTAACATATTGATCAATAAACTCGGAGAATTTACTCGATCCCCCAAGCTCCAGTTTTGTCATAAGTTCAGAATAATCCAAAAGTTTTTTGTCTTCGTTGGTAATAATTTGAAGGCCAATCCGACTTCGTATTTTAGGAAAGTTTTCATTTGCATGAGTAATAAACTTAAAAGATGACTCCAATATGAATGGTTCCTGAAAACCGTATTGGGCCTGAAGAAACGTTTCCATTGCTCCTAAATGGCCTTTTGTTGTTTTGATAGAAGTTGCTCGAGGGATGGTCAAAACACTGTTAAACTTGAAATAATTTATCGCAGGCGTGTTTAAAAGCATTAGGTTTCTAGGAAACGAAAGTGTAACTTCTGAATTTGATGTTCGATATTCAACTTCCACAAAATACAACGGATATGCCTCAGTATCTCTTTCAAGCATGTGAAAAAATATAAATAATGTGCCGAGCCGAGCAAAATCTGAGTACCTTTGGAAATTATAATACAAATCATATATAATAATATCATCAATTGAATCTGAAAAATATTTTAAAACATCTGTAATATAACCCTCTGCACCCACAAAATTTCGCCCAATTCTTTTTAGTTGTTCAAACTGTTGGGTTACATAATTTCTCACTCCGAATATTGAAGCCGGAACATACTCAATATTTAATTCAGATTTCTTTTGATCGACAATTTTATCATGAAGGTCACTCAGTGTTTTTTCAAGTTGACGACGAAAAGCAAGATTGAACGTTCGTAATCCTTCCTTTTGCGCCAAGTCTTTCTGTTGAGCCAGTAAATCTTCTCCTGCTACACTTTTCTCAGCTAGATTTAATTCTCCATTTTCTCCAGCAATAAACATCTTGTTATGCTCAATAACATGAGAATATTCATCAGTAATACATTTTTTAAGATAGTCCGTATTAAATTTGTCAGCTAAAAGTTTCTTGATTTCTAAAAGAAGTGCGTCCTTACTGATTGAGATTGTATATTCCCCAGCTTTAATAACCAAGGACGACAAATCGCCAGTTTTTATTTTCTGCAATAAAACTAGCTGAAACTGCGGAAAGAACGATAGATCAAGTGTAAGCTCATTATTCGTCCACTTATAATTTATAAGGCGCCTGAAATTAAATCGGGTTTCAGTAAATGTAGCAAAATAATTTAATATTTCTTTCGGTAGATTTTTCATAATACCTATTTATCACCTACCCCACTAACTCATCTATTTTAATCTTAAAAACATTAGCAAGCTTTGTTAAGGTCTCTAGCGTCGGATTCTTATTATTTCCCGACTCTATCTTAATTAGTGTGCTGTAGGTAATTCCGCCCTTGTGGGCAAGTTGTTCT
>Ga0075116_10001199_pt1 | contig 11921 bp, 12 predicted proteins | sample AntAceMetag02UKC_FD_69786 | JGI IMG/M metagenome (GOLD analysis project Ga0075116, IMG submission 69786) | Saline lake microbial communities from Ace Lake, Antarctica- Antarctic Ace Lake Metagenome 02UKC | ecosystem: Environmental > Aquatic > Non-marine Saline and Alkaline > Saline | place...
TATGGATTCCATCATTAAAAAGATGGAAGAGAGGCATATTATCTAATTGGAAGTAGCATTTGGGCATTAGCACCATTCTTAAGTAGAAGTTCTACAATATCTTTATGACCATTTTGTGAAGCTAATTGTAAAACCTCATCATTATTAGCATGAATATCGGCACCATTCTTAAGTAAAAGTTCTACAACATCTAAACGACCATATCTTGAAGCGTGTCGTAAAGCATAATCATTATGATTATGAACATCAGCTCCATTCTTAAGTAGAAGTTCTACAACATTATAATGACCATTTAGTGAAGCCCAACGTAAAGCATAATCATTTTTAGCATGGACATCAGCCCCATTCTTAAGTAAAAGTTCTACAACATCTAAATGACCATTTTTTGAAGCCCACCGTAAAGCAAAATCATCCAAAGCATGAACATCAGCGTCATTCTTAAGTAAAAGTTCTACAATATCATAATGACCTTTATGTGAAGCCCATTGTAAAGGATTATCATTAAGAGTATGAACATTAGCTCCCATTTCTAGGGCTTTCTTTACTCCAGGTAAAAAGCCTTTTTTTGAAGATTGTACAAGTAAATTATATGGTTTTAAATCCTCTATTGAGGATAAAATATCTTCATCAGATTTACCCTTTAAAACATCACCTATTGCTTCATATACGAATTTAGCTTTCATGTTTTATTTATTCATATTTTTAAAAAGAATTAACTTGTTGGTAAAGGTGGGAAGATAGGAAAGCCATAGGTTTGAGCTCCTATTCTTGTCCAATCTTTATAAAGAAATGAAATCCAAGGAAGATTTGTTACTTTAAGATGTTCATATTTTGGAAATGGATCTTTTTTAATAATAGTAGGCATTGCACCCCTTAATGCACTTGTATATTTTTTCCAATTTACCACCGTATTATCTAATTTACTATTGTAATTTGTTGACATTAAATCTTTATTTTTAAATTCAAATTTCTCAACTATAGGATCTAATACTCCATTGTTTATATTATCATTAAGTTCATCTCCAAATTTAATAATTGGTTTAGGATTTTTAATTGTAAATCCAAAATTTGCAGTTTCAGGTTTTGATGTAATTGGTAAAGGCGCTAAAAATATATTAATACTATCAATAAGTTTATCAAGTTTTTCAAATTGTTTATCTATTGATTCTTCAGTTTTTTTCATTGATTTAATTTTTGTATCTGAATTATCTTCAACTTCTGCCCCTGAATACGCATTATAAACAATTTTATATCTAATTTCTAATTTATATTTTTCGTTTTTTAAAGTTAATAATTCATTATCATAATTACGTTGAATGGAGTTCCATTCTTTTAATTCTTTCGTATATATAATTCTATTATTCTTTTTGGTTCTATCTCTTCGTGGTTTTTCTAATTTATGAATACGTCTTTCTTTGGTTTTTGAATCAATTTTTTCATTTGTAATTATAATTTCTTTTTTTGTTTTTGTCATATATTCTTTTAAGGTAGATTGACGATACGTTTTAAATTTATTTGTAAGAGATTTTTTTAAATTTCGTACTTGTTTTTTAATTAAAGAAGCGGGATCAGCAAGAGGAACATGATAGTTAGTAGAGAAATTTGTAAATAACACCCACGGAAATGGATAAATTCCTGTAATAGTTATTCCAATAACAATAAAACCCCAATTAAGTTGAAATGCTTTAATAGGAATGTAAACCACTGGAAATGGAATAGGGCCGAAAGGAGGCGGAAAACCCGTACTCCATCCCAATGGAAAATTAGTTATTCCAATTAATGTTGTAATAGCACAATATTTTAACCAATATTTTAACTGTCCATATTCTGATTCAGAAAAAGGAGAACTATATTCATCACCATCTGTATCTGGAATTGGACATTCTCGTTCCTTTCCAAGTCCATAATAACGATATTGTTCATCATCAATAGTAACTATTGAATATGTTGTAAGAGTATATTCTAATTCATCTAATTTCTTATAAATTTCTTTTAATTCTCCTGGAATATTTTCGTAACGTTTCCATAATTGATTAAAATAATTCTCTATAAAATTGGCTTCTTTTATTACAATTTCATATCTATCAAATGTAGATACATAATTACTTTCTATTTTTTGAAGAATTTGTAAAACAAAATCAAAAATAAACATTATTTTATTAATAATTTTTTCCTTTTCGTATTCTGTAAATGATTCATTGTCTTTTCCTAATGATGAAATAAAACCTTTAACACTTTTTAATTTTTTATTACTATTATAACGATTTAACATTTCTATAAAAAAGTTTGGAGTATCTTCAAAAAATGTTCCTTCTGATAATTCATTACAAAGACTATTTACTCTTTCGGATAATTTCTCTTGATTCCATTCATCAATAAAAAATCTTTCAATAAGAATTTTATTTAATTCATCTCTGAATGGAACAACAATTTCATTTTGATCCCATAAATTAAAAACATCAGTGTAAAGATCAAAGAAATAATCAATTGCAGCAAATTCTTCTTCTTTTGGGAGTGTCATTTGCGCTTGTGATTTACCTTCTGATGTTATGTTTCTTAATTCTTTGTAATAAACTTTATCTTGTATGTCAATTTCTTCTTTTATCAATCCCAATTCTTCGTTTTCAGCTTTTTGTTTGACATTATCTTTGCCAGCTATATTTGAAATTGTTTTTTCGTAATTTTCTTTTCTTTCATCTGCATTTTTCTGAACGACTTCAAATCTTTCCCATACACCACCCGTAAAATATCGTATATTTCCGAATTCCGCTGCACTTATTGAAGCATCGATTAAAGGGGATTCTCTAAGCATTATAGGATACCATGAATTTACATAGAAATCTTTGATAAAATATTTAGTATCATTTAATTCTTTATAAAGGTCTTGAGATTCTTTAATTAATTCTTCTAGGATCATACTCCCAGAATCACTTATATCACTTATAATAATCTTATTACTTTCAATATTATGTACTATTCCATTTATAGGTGAGTGTACCCTGACATCCCCAAGTGTCCCCAGAGTCGTCTGAGTATTCACTACTTGTTTTTTAGAAACCAATATGTTAAAATTTAATAAAGATGTATTTTCAAAGATAGCTTTTGTTGCTATATCATAAAAATTTCCTTCATCAACGAAGGTTGTAGTCATTGGAGATCCTTGAACGACCTCGCAAGAATTTAAATTTTCATTTGAAATTTTAAATGGTTCATGAGGAACCATAGGTTCTTCTTCAATTGGGCATATAACAACATTGCTTTCATCATATGGTTTAAAATCTGGATGAGAATCTTCGTTACTTATAGGATTTTCAATATTTTCACATGTTATTGAACTTGCTATTGAAGAAAAACCCCTAAATGATTCTTCTTGTAATTGTTTTCGATTAGTTAAATATACAAATGTCGCCATTAAGGATGCAACAATAATTGAATCTAAAGATTTTAACATATTAATAAATTCACTAATTTCTCCTTTTACCTCTCCTGAAACTTTTTTAAGGATTTTAGCTATTGTTCTAATAAGTCTTTGTAAATATTTTCCTCTATATTTTGATGGGTAATCATTTTGTGTAAGAAATTCTTTGATTTTAAGAATAAGAATATAAATAAGAAATAGCCAAGGAAGAATTCCGATTATTTTACTAAGTAATCTTTCAAGATTTCCTATTTTAGAATTATTTACTTTTTCATCAAAATCACTTTCTTTTTTTGCAATTTTTATAAAGTCATTTCCGCTTAATTCCTTATTTCCAAGAGCTTTTTTTAATCTTTTAGTTTGATCTACGTAATATTCAGGATCAGAACACGCAAGAGTAATATCTGAAGCAATAGATTCATCTAAATCTCTTCCTACATAATCCAAAACATTTTGTAAATCTCTGTTATTTTTTACATAATTTTTTATATCATTATCTGAGAGGTTATCTATGTCAACAGAACTATCTATGATGGAAGAATTTTTAGATTTTTTTTTGAGAAGTTCCTTAAGCCGTGAAAGTAGAGGATTTAAAATAGCAAGCGAGGCAATTTGTAAAACAACTAAAGCTTTTGGCTTACTGAAAAAATCTAAATTTTTTTTAGTTGATTTATTAAAAAATTTTAATAAGAATTTTTTTATTATATTTGATACTAAGCTCATTATTTAATAACTTCTTTATTAACTCCAATAAAAGTACTTAGAAAATTTTCAGGTAAAATAAATAATCCAAATCCGTTTTTATCACCAACATATGCATAATCAGATCCTTTATAAACATAATTAAAAATATGTGAATTATCATCATGATAAATTTTACTTTGTAATTCATTTAATTTATATAGAAAACTTAATAATCCTTTTCCTTGTGTACCAATTCTTGTTTGGACTGCTTTTAAATTACCATTTAATTTTTTTGATATATCTAAGATTATTTTTGTTGCTTTTTTTGTAAAATCAATAGATTTCCATTTTTCATCATCAAAAACGTTAATAATTGAATTTCCAAACCATTTTTCCTTTAAAAAAGAAAAATCTTCAAAATATTTTTCCAAAGAAGGGAGCCCATTTAAATCTTGTTTTAAATCTTTATATTTATAAAGTGATTTTAATATTGATATTATTTCTTCTTCGGATTTAGGTTTGAAAAAATCATTTAAAGATTCACTAACAAATTTAGGTTTAAATAATTTACCTGAATCTGTTTTCATTGATTCTTTATATTCATATTCCAAATTTTCTTGTTGAATATATTTCATTAATAGTGATCCAAATCCTTGTCTTCTAAATTTGGGTTTTATTTGAATATCACTTACAGTTAATTCATCATTATATAACACATAATCAACATATCCAACGTCCTCATTATCAACATAAATGATTGCTTGCATATTTACTTGATTTGAATATGCATCAGTTGAATGATTACTATATGTTATTTCTTTTTTCATTAAGTTGATATAAGGACATTTTTTGATGTAGCAGCTTGCTTTGCTTGTTCCACTATTCCGACATTTATTCCAGGAGTTGCGGGCATTTTACTATCAATTGATGTAGCTAAGGTTGATAATAATGATATAATTGTTTCTCCTAGTATAGCATGGCTATATGGTCCTGGCCCGATTTTTGTTGTATCATTTCCAGCTACTCTTACTTCATCGGCAACAACTTCAACTTTTGCAGCAGCAGAAATATTTATTTCATTTTTTGTTACTATATTACATTTATCTCCTTCTAATTGAATAAGTGAATCCTGGTTTGCATGTTGAATTGTAATCATTGAATCAGGAGCAATTTGTATAAATGATTCTCTATAATAAATTTCAAATCCTCTATTCCTTTGATAAATTACATTTAATCCCTCATCAGGGTCGTAAAGAATCACATGTGTTCCTTCATAATCTTCTTTTATTTCTTCAATTAATTCTGTATCAATATTTTGAATAGTTGTATATTCAGGAGCATAAATATCTCCATTGTTAAATTGTATACGAACAATTTGACCTATTTTTGGAACTGATAAAGAACCTGCCCCATCCCCAGCAAATATAACAGAATTAATAGGTACAGCCCATGGAAGTTCTTTGGAATCAATACTATCCATTAAACGAAATACTCTTATTTGACACCTACCAGAAAATAATGGATCGTTATTATTTGTGATTGTAGCAATCCAATCATTATCTTTCATATCTTTTGTTAAAAAATCTGGTACTTTCATTAGATATATTTTTTTAAAAGTTTTACAACATTTATATGACCATTTTCTGAAGCATATCGTAAAGCATAATCATTTTGAGCATGAACGTTAGCTCCATTCTTAAGTAAAAGTTCTACAATATCAATATAACCATAATTTGAAGCATATAGTAAAACCCAGTCATTATTAGCATGAACATTAGCTCCCATTTCTAAGGCTTTTTTTACTCCAGGTAAAAAATCTTTTCTTAAAGATTGTTCAAGCAAATCATCTGGATCTATATTTTCCATAGAAGATATAATATCTTCTTCAGATTTACCCTTTAAAATATCACCTATTCCTTCATATATGAATTTAGCTCTCATCTTTTATTTTTTTACTTTACTAGGAGCGGCCTCAAATATTTTCCCTGTTTTAATAAATTTTGGTTTACCATCTAAATCGGTTGCTAATGATCTATCATTATTAGTAGATAAAGCTATATTTTTTTTATATTCATCTTTCCCCCTAATTTCAACAGGTTCATTTATTTCATTTGGTCCTATAAGATCTGTTGCTAAAGATAAATCTTTAATTTTATTCCAAGTTCCTCTGTCTCCTAAAGCTAAATTAGCAGCTTTTATCAATTCGAGTTCCTCGCCATCCGTTGCCTCGGATTGGGTTACTCCAATTAAAAATTCTTTGAATGTGTTACTAATTTTTTCATCTAATTGTGATGATGGAGGTTCTGTTCCGCTAACAGATTCATTGATAGCTCTTCTTATTAATGCTAATACAGAAATGAAATTTTTTGATTCTATAGCAGCGATAGCATCATTAAATGAAAATCCTAATCCAGGAATTTTAGTCATTTTTGCCTTATCAACCTTTTCTGCTATGAAATTAATTCCAAATGCCTTTCCAAAAGTTAATGCATTTTTAACCCATGTTGCTGGATTAGTTGAATTTATTTTTTCAGCATCAAGAGCGGCATTTGGACCTACATTTTTAAAATTATCTATATTTCCTGATTCAATAAACGGTACTCCTCCAGCTTTATGTAGATTTTTTTGAGAAATAGTATCTTGAGCTATTTGATCCATATTTTTATATCTTGCATCTCCTTGTTTTGTTGTTACATAAACTCCATCTCCTCCTATACTTGTAAGATATCCATATTTATTTTTTGTATTTCCTTTTTCTTTAGATCTATCTCTTCCATTAATTTTATAATCATTAAAAATATAATGACTAAATAATGGATATGTTTGAATTTCATTTACATTTCCAACTTTAACTTGAAAACTAACAGTTGCTTCAGTAGGATCATCATAAACAGATAAAGTATTTTTATAATCTAAATTATAATTATTTTCAATATCAAATTCACACATTTGGCATTCAATTACATGTGTTGGTAAAATCCCATTTAAAACTTGTAAATAAATTGGTTCTATTTCTCCTGAGGTTACTTTTCCTATTCCAAGAGCTCTTTTTATTTGTTCGAATCCAAGTTCTTTTTTAAGTCTATCAAATACTTTAGTTTTACCTAAATTATAAATATTTTGTTGTTGTGATTGTGTTGGTTCATCAGCTATTTCTGATAAAGATGAACGATGAAATGTTCTAAATTCTGTAATATAAATTTTAATTGAAAAATATCTCATCATATCAGGTAAAATCCATCTTTGATAAACATCGTCCCATGCAATTTTTCTATAAAGATTAAGTAAGTAAGAAACTCTTTGATCAATACCTTCAGCCATATTGAAAGTTAAACGAAAATCACTTGCTACTCTTCTTCCGCTTTCAGGAGTAGCTTTTAATAAGTCACCAACACCTTCAACAGATCTAAAATAATATTGAAAATTCTTTTGTAAATCACTCCACATAAGTTGAAATTCCTTTAACATTTCAGCTCTTGAAAATTCATTTCCATCTCTCAAATAATCAATAGTTGAATAATAATCTCTATTAAATTCAATACTATTATTTGCTCTATTTTGTGTCGCATCCATTTGTATTGGATTAAATAATGGATGTGGCATTTTATCATAGTTAGTATTAAGTAATGTTACACCACTCCATGATGCAAAATCTTCTCCAAAGATAACTCTAAATGTTAAATAAGTAGGTTCATCATATCTTTTAGTTAATAGATTACCTTCTACTGCTCGTTTAACATCTCTAAATAATTTATATTCATTACTAGGCATATTACATATATTTTTTTAATAAGTCTACAACATTTAAATGACTTTTTTCTAAAGCTGATCGTAAAGCAAAATCATTATAAGCATGAACATCAGCACCATTATTAAGTAAAAATTCTACAACATCTAAATGACCATTTCCTGAAGCCCATTGTAAAGCTAAATCATCTTTAGCATGAACATCAGCACCATTCTTAAGTAAAAGTTCTACAGTATCTAAATGACCATTATGTGAAGCCCATTGTAAAGCTGAATCATTATTAGCATGAACATCAGCACCATTCTTAAGTAAAAGTTCTACAACATCTAAATGACCATTTTTTGAAGCCCGCCGTAAAACATAATCATCAACAACATGAACATCAGCACCCTTCTTAAGTAGAAGTTCTACAATATCTAAATGACTATTATCTGAAGCCCATCGCAAAGCTGCATCATTATCAGCATGAACATCAGCACCATTCTTAAGTAGAAGCTCTACATTATTATAGTGACCTTTTTCTGAAGCCTTTCGTAAAGCATAATCATCACTAGCATGTACATTGGCTCCATTCTTAAGTAAAAGTTCTACAACATTATAATGACCATTATGTGAAGCATAACGTAAAGACCAATCATCAAAAGCATGAACATCAGCTCCATTCTCAAAAAGTAATACTACAACATCTAAATGACTATTATTTGAAGCCCAAAGTAAAGCATAATCACTAGTAGCACGAACATCAGCACCATTATTAATTAAAAGTTTTACAACATCTAAATGATTATTTCCTAAAGCCCATTGTAAAGCTAAATCATTTTTAGCATGAACATCAGCTCCATTCTTAAGAAGAAGTTCTACAGCGGGAAGATGACCATTTCCTGAAGCCCACTGTAAAGCTGTATCAGGAGAAAAAACATCAGTACCTCTTTTTAATGCTTTCTTTACCCCAGGTAAAAAACCTATCTTTGAAGATTTAATGAGTAAATCTCTTGGATTCAAATCACCCATTAAATTTATTATTTTCTTTTTAGATTTTGGTTTTAATATATTTGTTAGTGAAGACATTTAGTCCTTTATAGAAATGTTATTTTCTTTACGATAATCAAGTTCCTCTTTCATATATGAACGAACCCAATCTCCGCCCATTTTTTGACCAATAATAGCTTGTAAATGATTATTACTCATTTCACATAATGTAACATATTTAAGAGGTTGGTCTCTTTTTTTTCCATAAGTTCCCCAATGAAGTGATTCTCTTATTTGTTCAAAGGAAGCCTCATCAGTTATTGATAGTTCTTCATGTGGAGCTTCATTATTAACGTTTCTACGGAGATATTCAAGTCCGCCATCCACCATATATTCTAATCCATTTGCATCCTCATATGATACATAGTCATGGCGATTATATGATGTGAGAATTGTTCCATCAGGTGTTTTTATTCTGTTTAGAATAAGTCTAGGAGTAGAATTTAATTCTTGTTTCTTCTCCCATTCATTTACCATTTCTTGTGATGATTTTTTCATTATCTTCGAATAAAAATTTGTGGTTGAGCAATAGCACCGGTAGCAGCACTAGCAATAGGAGTAAATGAAATACCGTTGGTTTTTTTAATTTTAGCAATAAGATTATCTATTGAAAGTTTTAATTCTTGTTTTCTCTCCCATGCCTTTACTATTTCTTGTGATGATTTTTTCATTATCTTCGAATAAAAATTTTTGGTTGAACACCAGCGGGATAAATATGTTTGTCCCAATCTATTGTAGTTTTTCTAAGTACACCAATGAAATGATCCATTGAAAGTCTTAATTCTTGTTTTTTTTCCCATCCTGTTATTAATTGTTGTGAAGTCATTATTTTATTTTTAAAACATCTCTAATAGCGTTTTCAAATACATTTTTAGGTAATCCTCCTACTGCTATTTCTGGTTTGTCATTTATTGGGATAAATAAAAATGTAGGAATGGATCTAATATTAAATAATTTAGATAATTCACTCTCTTGATCTACATCAATACTAAAAACTTCTATTTTATCTTTATATTTTTCGTTTAATTCTTCTAAAATAGGTGTTGTAAATTTACATGGAGCACACCAATCTGCATAGAAATCAAGAATACAAGGAAGTTTACCTTTATATTTCCACTCTTTTTCTTTTTCAAAATCCCAAATTTGTTCTTTAAATTTTTCTGTTGTTAATTTCTCCACCTTTATTATTTTTTTTTGTTTAACTTCCTACTATTTTTTCCTCTGAGCTAAAACTTGATTTGAAAATTTTCATATCTTTCAAATCGAGATATGCGCTCCAATGCTCATTTTTTTTTATTCTATTAATTGTACTTCTATCTAAATTAATAACTTTCATTATTTCATTTGTTGACAAATTGATATTTTCCTTTGTAAATATAATATCATTTAATAATTTTAATTTTAATTTTCTTGTTTTCTTTTTGCCTAAAACCATGTTTAATTTATGAATATTATTTCGTTTTTTTCCTTTATTAGCTTTCGATATTTTATTTCTATATTCTTTTGTTTTATAGATTTCTATTCTTTGTTTAGTAGATTCACCTATTTTTTTCTTAGTTTCTTTTGAAAGTTTTTTTCCTTTAGAACTTTCACTTATTTTTCTTCTGGTCTCATTTGAAAATTTTCTTCCTTTTAATAGTTTAGACATCATTTCACGATGTTCTTTTGTTTTTGATGGATTATTTGTGACCCATATACTTGTTTTTTTAAGTGTATCAGATATTTTCTTTTTTGTTTCTTCTGTATGTTTTCTTCCTATTTGCCATAAATGGCCTGAACATCCATCGCCACCATTAGTCATATTAGTAAGAGGTCCTAAATTTAAATCACTTCTACCTATAGTTTTAATTAAAAAAATTTCATCATCAAAAGCTTCATTCTCAAATAATTTTTCAGAAAATTTAACTATTATATGAAGTTTTTCATTTCTTAAAATTTGTTTAATTGTATTAGTTTTATGTTTATTAAGATCAGAATTTAATGTTTTATTATTATAATGATGAAACATTCTTTTTCCTTTTCCTTTTCCAACATAAAAAGGAGAATAATTAAATTTTAATTTTTCATATTCAAATTTTCCAGATTTTAAAGGATTTAAATAAACATAAGTATAATAAATTTTTTCTAGATTTTTCATCTTTTAATTTATATATCAATGAAAAATCTAGAAAAGTAGTCATCATTTCAGGTTTAACTTTACATTTCGTATAACTCTATTAGAAAAACTAGAAGGATAAATATTCATTGTTTTTAGGTCCAAATACTTGCTGAGGATTTCCGGTTCGTAGAGGCTAACTTTGAATCTATTTGGATCTTTACAAAGATATGGATAAAAATTTGCACCAAATGCTATATCAGTAGGGCTTCCATCTATATTTTTTTCAAGATAATTCCAATCAACAAATGATTCTGTTGCTCTTCCTTGCGCAGTAAGTGGAAGAAGAACAAAATATTTTATCATTCCTTTCCACTTCTTATAAATTTCTAAAAAATCATCAATAGATTTTTTATCTCCTATTATTAAATGAAGATTTGTGAAAATATCTCCTGCAAAATAAGATTCTGCAGCTAATTGCCATTGTCTTTTTAAATGAGGATGGGTTGAAACAGCTACGCCTCCACAATATTTCGCAGTTGCTTCTGCAAGTTTCATTTTTTTATCATAATCATAATCAACCCACATTCCATTTGTTGTATAGTTAGGAGCAATTCCCATTTCATAACAAACTTTCATTAATTCTGGAAAATCAGGATGTTCTGTGGGTTCTCCTCCACCAAAGGCAATTTGAAAGGGTTTTTGATTTTCAGACATCGATCCAAAGAATGATTTGAATTTTTCAATAATGTTCTTGGGATGAGAATTACTGTCAAGACTGTTTTGATAACAATAGGGGCAGTTTCCCTCACAATATGATGTAACACTTACATCATAAAATTCAGGATAAAGGAGTTCATCTATGGGTCTTTTAGGATCTAAGGCAATCCTAATTGTCTTACCATTAATATAAATTCCTTTGTAATTGTGTTCTGGAAAAATTCTTG
>Ga0075116_10001202_pt1 | contig 11915 bp, 17 predicted proteins | sample AntAceMetag02UKC_FD_69786 | JGI IMG/M metagenome (GOLD analysis project Ga0075116, IMG submission 69786) | Saline lake microbial communities from Ace Lake, Antarctica- Antarctic Ace Lake Metagenome 02UKC | ecosystem: Environmental > Aquatic > Non-marine Saline and Alkaline > Saline | place...
CCCCTGCCCCTCCACCGGCACTATCTAAATCACTAGAAGAACCGCCTCCACCACCTGAGCCGTAATCTGTTCCTACTAGACCTGGTGCACTATTATCTGCTCCACCCACTTCAGTTGCACCTGCGCCACCTATACCGCAAAAAGAATTACCCCCTGCACCGCCACCACAATTAACCCTGCCGCCTGGGGAACTCTTTCCGTTTCCACCAGCACCTCCGTCGGAAGAATGCCAATTTCTACCTGTAATATTTGGTGAGGCTCCTGTATCAGTTCCCGTAGTATCACCGTCTAAATCTAATGCAGCAGCAGCGCCACCAGCACCTCCACTTGCATCTTTAGTTCCCCCGACACCTTTAACTGCTGTTATTGTACGGTTGTCCCCTTCAAAAGTTGAGTCATTACCATCATTACCATTGGTCTCCTTTGCTACAGCTACAGCCCCAGCTCCTACAGTAACAGTATAAGTTGAAGCAGGGGTTACATTCACTAGAGAATCATACACATATGCACCACCACCGCCACCGCCACCTCCACTATCATCTTGGTCTCCTCCAGCTCCTCCACCTCCGCCTCCACACATAGAAAGTAGAATAGCGTTTACACCAGTTGGTGCTGTCCAAGTTCCAGATGTAGTAAAAACTTCAACAAGAGAAGTGCTGAAAGATGGATTAACACCAGCACCGTTAGAAACTAAAACTCGCCCCGCACTACCCTGGTCACTTAAAGAAGATAAATTATCACTTGCGTCATTAACAAATAATATACCAGTAGTAGTTTCTCCGTCTACTTGCATATTATCTAATGTCCCACCATTTATATCCGCAGTCGTAGCTGTTAAATCAGCAAAAGAATCACTACCAGTAAAAGTATTATCTCCACCCCAAGTTTGCGAATTAGGTAAAACTCCGACACCTATAAAAACAGAACCAGTATCGAACTTCAAAGTATTCTCTGATTTATTAAAGACAACTCTACCTTGATTACCAGCTGCAGGGTCAGAACCTAATATCTCAATAAACCTAAACTGACTTGTATCGGTATTCTCATTATCTAACCCGCCATTAAGAACTGTACGAATATTATTAAAGTTACCATTTAAGTTTAAAGCAGTAACTTCATCACCCGTACTATAACTCTTATAAGTCGATACCGTTCCAGCATAAGCAAAGGTAGATAAAACTAATACTAATATTAATGTAAGAAGTTTCTTCATTACTCACGCCTCCAAGGTTTTATTCTTCCGAATAAAGTTACTCTAGTTAAAGAAACAGTTTCACTCGAAGCCGTATGCTTAACTAATACTTTAGCTTTCTTAAACTCGCCATACTGTTGTATCTGAAAAGTCTTTCTAGATACCCCGCTATTAAACAATTTTCCAGGTAAAGTAAACGGAAGTGTTAAACCATCACCCGATAAGTTTATAGTTCCAACTTCTTGCCAACCCGTATTATCCATATTAATCATAATAGTTGCATTATAGTTACCAGTCGGGTCAAATACTACTTCTAAAGCATCTGGCATTTTAAACTGTTCTGGCGAATCAAAATCTAAATCTCTAGAGATATAATAGTATTCGGGACCAACACTGGGGATACTTGCGCCTGCAGTAACCATCGGACCTTTTCTAAAATCACCAGACGTTCCACTAGCGAAACATTCCAACATTCTCCCATCATAAGCGTCTATATAAAACAATCTATTATCAAACTTCTGCCATTCGGCAGGATACCAACCAGTTATAATATACCAAGCTTCGGAGTAGAAATCATATACTACTACTGTATTATTCTCCGTTGACGTTCCTGTTGGAATAGCGAGTATATACTTGTCATCATAGAGTACAGCCGCAGCTTTTGATATATGAGTTTTGTTTATAGCCAAGGGACCAGTTCCATCGAATATATCTTGAATAGGGTCAGATAGTCTATTAACCAATATCTTGTCAAACTCAGTACGGTTTAAACTTCTAATAGCAATAGGCTCACTAGATAAAAACCATTGGTCATTACCTAAGCTAACTACCGACTTAGGTGCAATCGTTCCAATAACGGTCGATATAGGCTGTGTTATCCATCCCTCGGGAGGTGTTTGTGAGGTATTACCAGTAATATCTAAAACAAAGATACTTCTCTCTTTATAAACAATAAGCTCGTTAAGTCTATAAGCCATCAACCGTTGAATAGCTTGACCATCTCCAGTATTAATCCGAACTATCTTATCGTAAACAAACTTAGTCGGTTCTAGATTAGTCGAGAAGTAAATCCAGTCTGTATTAGTAGGTTCGCCTGCCATGAAAAGATAGTTTCTAAGCCAAGCTGCAGTTGTCGCTACTGGAGGACTTCCAGCTGCCCATCCAGAACTTTGCGCCCATCTAGCACCATCAAACCAAACAGTTCTATCAAACCCATTCATTATAAACAAGTTCTTATTAGCTTGAACGAACTCTGTGCTTTGTCCACTCGTTAAAGGACTTGCAGCATTAGCTCTTCGCCAAGCCGTATCAGTTGAAAGCGAGTAGATAATATCAACACCTGAAGCTGCTAATAAATAAGAAGTAGTTTTATCAGGGTCGAATCTACCGATACCTTTCCAAGCAGTATTACCAACATCTCTATTAAATAAATTCTGCCCCGTCCTCTTATCAAGTTTACCTTGTCGCTTTAACGAAACATTATACATAGAAGCGCCTTGATTCTCTTCAAGAGTATCGGCATTATAGTTTGAGTTCATACCACCCTCAAATCTATTTATTCGTGCTCTATATATCTCTTGAGCAAAAGCAAGTGAGGTTATTAGTAAAACAGATAAAGCAGTTGTTAATATTCTTTTTCTCATATTACGCCCTATGTGCTCGTATTAATGGGGTTTCTATCATGTGTTGAAAGTCTGGTCCGTTCTGTGACATTTGACTTAGTATTAAAGTTTTTAATGATTGCGCTGCAAGTTGATTAAAGATAACTCCTCTTTCTAAACTTTCTTTACTTTGTTGCAATCCCAAACTAGCTGCATTGTAGATAAGATAATCGTCACATTCGATAAACGGATAATCGTTATCTTCGACTAACTTAGTAAATCTTTTCTTATAAAGAACTCTCATGCTAGTTACTGAATCGTCTGGAATTAATCCAAGTCTAAATGCTTTATACCTAGCTACTCTTTCATTCTGTCCCAAGACGCCAAGTGTTACATCAGAAGAGTCTGTAAGACTAACATATCCAGTAGTATCAGCCGACTTAGAAAAGTGAAGTATTTTATAGAAAGTAGTTAAACCAGCAACTGCGGTTGTTCCATTTAAAGTAATATTCTCGTATCCTAGTATAGATAAAGCTGAATCTAAATAACCTTCTACTCTTACAATCGCAGTATCAGCAGCGTTAGAACTAACCGCTTTAACCGTATCACCAGTAGTAGCTACTTGAACTTTGACCCCGACCACCTCTTTAAAGTATAAAGTATTAGCATTAGATTCATTAGCATCAGCAATATTAGCGATGTTACTGTCAAAATATTTATCCTCCGTTCTAATAACTAACTTATTATTATTAGTTATATCATATACTCTAAACGGCTTTTCAAAGTCGCTAGGCATATAATAGAGTGCTGTACCGTCTACTGTGGTGAAGTTATAAGTATTTCGGAGTGCTAAGTAATAATCGTAGTAGTTATATAGCGTCATCATTGATATATTAATCCAATGACCTATTTCAGTTTTATAATCATCATCACTAGACCGCTGTAATATAACAGCCGTATTATTCTTTAACTCTGAAAAGTTATACATAACTATATCCTCTTTTTATTATTCTTAAGGTTAATACCTGTAATTCGTAATTTAATCCCCGTGGAGTTCTTACCTACAACTTCGTAAGATACTACTCCGTTAACAATATCGTCAAGTGTAAGATGTTTTAATTCATCTGCCATTGTGTCAGGTATATCTAATTCCATATTCTCAAAGAAGTAAGGTTGTCTCATTTGGCCCTTTTCTGTTTAATCGGTGTCGAGCGAGCTATTTTTATTACCTTAACAATACTGTCATCTTCTTTGCGTTCTCGTACTATGATACCAGCTATGTCTAACTCGCCCTTAGCACCATATTGTAGTTTGCTGACAAAAGGAAAAGATTTAATATCCAATGAGATTACTGGTTTGGGTTTCTGATTGAATTGTCTGCTTCCTTCTGACATTAATAAGACCTCTTTTTAGGTACTAGAAAAGCATAATGTATTCGGAGTATTGTAAAACTCTTCGTCTTTTCTATTACTTCATAGTTAATAATAGCTTTTAACTTCTCGCCTATTTTACGGTTAGAAACTCCTGGCATTATTCTTTCCGATACTCCAAAAACAGGCTCGTATCTTATATTATCCAGATTTATCTTTTTTACTTTCAATTTTCAAGTCCTTTTCGTTTATAGACTGTATTTTCTTTATCTCTAAAGAAGTAATCGTTTGTTCATTACTATCTTCATCCATTTCTAATTCCAACGCTACAACTTCCAAGTCAACCGCCAGCTGTCCTTTCTCGCCAATCTTAAGGTTATTAACTTTCGAAAACCTAGAATCTAAAATAACCTTTGGTTTCTTTAGAAAGTAGGTTGGGTACATTCTGCTAGCTTCAACCATTAATAACTCCAGATTATGCTAACAGGACTAGCCGCACCACTCATAGAACGAAGTGTTATATTTTCAGTTTCTAAATCTTGAAAATGTATACTTGCCGTTCCGTTTAATTGAAAACTACCATCAGATGGTATACAAGCTGGTGTTAATGCCACAGCGTTTAAGTTTATACAAACATCTACTGCCGAACCATTATGAATCCAAATATCTCTAGTTTTAGTTCCTAAAGCTATATTAGTTTCACTATCAACTGCAACACTTAACCAACTAGCAGAGTTGTTTGTCATTATTGCTCGTGCTGCCATTACAGGCGAACAAAGTAATAATATTGTTAATAATACCAGTAATCCCTTTTTCATACTTACCTCCGTTTAATTGATTTAGCTCTTTCCTCATCAGTCAACTTATCATAGTTGGCCTTAGAAACATTTAACCCTCGACGTTTAAATAGCTTTCCTTCGTGTTCACCATACCAAAACCCGTCTATATCGTCATATATCAACTTCCCCTTATGACTTCTCGGTAATTTTCCCATCTCTATACTCTCCTTCGAATAATCCTAATATTACAATAAGTAAGTAACCAGTAACAGCCGTATGAACTGTAAATACTCCCATAGCGCATACTGCATAAGCTACTAAACAATAAAAACTAACTTTAGAAATATCTGTTTTAATACTAAAAACGAATCTTCTTATTAAATCTAATAACCAAAGAGCGACTAAAATAAAACCTAACCTACCTAATTCAAAATATACTTCAATAAAATCATTATGTGCATGCAGATATCGGTGATAAGCTTCAACTATTCTATCTTGTGTATAAGGCGCCATTCTTATAAAGCTTCCAAGTCCGTATCCCAACCACTTATTACACTTAACCCTACTCATACTTGTTATTCTGTGAGCATTCCCTGATATCCGTTTATCTCTTACAATTAAATTTGCATATTCTTGCTCAACCAATGTAATGCTATTTCTTAATAAGTTATATCGTTCTCCTATCGCTTCTGTTGATATACGTTCATATCTAACCATAAAGAATATCGAACTAAAGAGTAATATAGCGATAATACTATAAAACCAAACTCTACTTCTAAACAAGTTCTGAATAACCGTAGCTACTGAAAACCCTATAAAAGCCGATGAAGTAGTTGAGTTCCAAAGCCCGAAGATACTAATCATAATAACTTCAGGACATAAATACCAGATTATAGGAGAAGTAATGGCGAACCAGTTACCTAATTGATTATGGCTTCCATTAAACCCAACCGTATCGTCTATTTTAGTATTACCCAACATATCAAATATCGGGTCCATATTAAAGCTCTGAAGTATTACCATCAACCCTTGAATAATTGTCATAGCGAATATACACCATAACAATATCTTCCTCTGCTTACTTGTAGTAAACCGCGCTATTCCATAACACGCTAATGCTCCGAAGTATATTTGAAACATTACAAATAAAGATATTGGCGTGTTACTGCTAACTCCCGAAACTAAACATAGAATAGTAAACATTGATATAAACTTATTAAATTTCCAAAGAACAAATGATGCTGCTAATCCGAAACAAGTTAATAACCCTAAATACTGTGAGTACCAAATATTTGTACCTCTAATTACCACCATACTCGATAGTGGAACTGCGAAGATACATGCTCCAATTAATAAGCAAACTTTGTTATGTTTTAGCCATTTCATAATTAAGGTGAGGAGAGGATTTTACACCTCTCCCCAATTTACTGCTATTACGATTGTGCTCCAACAACTGCTCCAGTACCACCGGAGGGAGTCATTTCATCAGTTGTCCAGTCACCCGTAGGGAAACTAGCAAATGCACTAATGGTCACATAAGAAGCAATCCTTAAGTCACCAGTATCATCTACCCAAAGGTAGTATACAATTACTTTTCCATTCGTATCTGAACTAACCATCTCAATATAGCCAGGATTCCCAGAAACATCTAACCCTTGTACTCCAACGTTAGCAAAATTACTCTTGCCTAGATTGTTGTATGCAGGATTACGGGAAGCTTGAGCAAAACAGATGGTTGCCATAAACAACACAGCTAAAAAACCAACTGTTAATCTCTTCATTTAAAACCTCCTGTTATGCCCCTGTTGAACCATATGTTCCCATATAGTGGCTATATCCAACACTAAACCTCATTCTAGCTAGATGTTTTAAGTTAGTAGAATCAAAATCAGTTCCACGTCTTAAAGCACCAAGCTTAACTCTCCAAAAGAACTTCAACTTTGTCATATTCTTTTCAGCTAATAAAAACCATGCATCACTATCGGTTAGATAATGACTGATAAAATATTGCAAGTCTTTCTTTTGCAAAGCGTTAACTTCATTATTAGCTACATAAGGTTTATACTCAGAACCTAAAAGTTCCTCTGCAACATTCCATAATTCAACTGGAATAAGAAGCATAAGAGCTTTCGTTGGTTGCTTTAAACCTCTTTCATCAACAAACTCTTCAATAGCTGTCAACCCTGCGGTTAACGAAGTTACTGATAAGTCAGCATCTGTAGTAGGCTCATTAGCTTGAGTAGAACCGTCTAGCGTAGGGTGGTCAGTCGCGAATAGCGATTTACCATCAAAGCCAGCTGTAGTAAAACCATTGTTAAACACATTGAAAGCGGAAGTCTCAACCGTTTCAATTGCACTTCTATTAAGTGCCTGAGGAAGTTTGTTAAAGGTCTCAGGAGTCCTAAGATTGTCTTCAACTGCTTCTTCAGTTATCTCATAACCCAGCGCATAAGTTTTATGTGCATAAGTTTTTGAGATACCAGGAAGAACTGCATCATAAGTCGCAGCAACGCCTTCAGCCTTTTCGGGCATCATACCGAAGCCAGATTCATAACTGTCCTTCTCTGATTGTTTGTCACTTGATAACATATTAAACACTTTTGAATACTCTTCAGGCCAACTGTTTATTCCATCCTGGAACATTTCATTCAGGTTAGCGTCAAGAGCATCAACAATTTGACTACTTGTAATTGCCATTTTATTATTCCTCTCTTAACGATTAAACAGTAGCAGCCGCAGAACAACCAAAAGCTGATTCGTTAAACATAAAGTATGCATCAACGTGTTCAGCCCAGCTGTTATTTGGCTCTTCGACCTTACCGAATATTCTTACTTGTAATCCAGTACCAATATTAGAAGCATCTAACTCATGCGCACTTCTTGCAGTTGTTGTACTTCCAACTCCTGCAACATGGTCACATGTAGCTCCAATATCAGCACTTGTAGGTGTGGTTCCTGAATCAAGCTGTCCTATAAAGACAACTCCAGGAATTGCTAACGCTACTAAAGCATAACCAGCTACTGAGCCAGTTAAATATTTAGTAGATACTGAAGAGTTTGGTGCGCCGCAAGGTACACCGTTACTATCATAGACAGCAACACAAACTCCAGCAACAGAAATGCCAGCATCAGCAGCTGCAGGTCTAACTGAACCTGCTGCATTAAGGTCCATCATGTCACCAACGTAAGTAGCTGTTGAGCTACTTGCATCTACTGGAAACATTTTGAACACATGCTGACTACCTATACCTTGAGCTACTCTAAAGCCCATTGCGGTATCTCGGTTTGCCATTTGTTAATCCTCGTTTTTTTCAATTAATCTAATTACATGCCCAACTGTTTTTCAGTTTCTATTCCACGCATAGATTCATGCATTTCTTTTCCACCGACATTTGGGTCACCCTCTTCCGTCAATTTCTTAATTGCGCTTACTTGTTCGTTGGCTTTCTTAATCTTATATTCCTCTTTATCTTCAAAGAGTTTTTTAGGCATAAAAGCTAAGATGGTATCACCAACGCGATAATGACCATCTGGTCCAATAAAGGAATCTTTAATACCTATCCGTGTAAGGTGGTCTTTTTCACAAACCTGCCAACCACCTTTCTGAAACAATAAGTTACCTGTCTTCATAGACAAGTTTTTCTGGTCCGCTCTTAGGAAGCGATAAGCATACTCGGGGTCTTTCTCAGAAAGATAAAACGGGTCAACTTTTCCATAGTAGTCAGTAATGACATCTAAGTGGTAATCATCTTTCTTACCCTTTTCTTCAATAGGTTTTTCAATGGTTTCTACAGGATTTACATTAACATCCTTTAGAAGTTCTTCAACTGATTGTTTTTTCTTAGTCTTTACCATTTTTATCTACTCCTTGCTTTTTTAGCATTAGTGTATTTAGCGATAGATTCTTTATCCGTATACTGTCTACCTGTCGCTGGGTTTGTTAAATCTCTATAAGTCCGTATAGCAAGTTCCTTTTCGCTATCGGTTACTTGTATATTATCACTCCTACCCCTAACATCAGGGGCTGAATGTCCTGAAACACTTAGGTCATCACTGGCATCTACTGATGGACCTATCTTTAATATCTTCTTAGCGTCACCTAAAGCCTGACTTAACCCTTGTGGATTATACATATATCCGTTCTTATAAAGTCTCGACGCTTCCTTAAACAACGGGTCATCAGGAGCATAGTCGGGGTTAGGTGAACCATCTGGCAAAGTCTTAGAAAACTGCGGATACTGAGTAAATACTTTTTCAGCATCTGCTTTTCTAGCCCGCTGCTCTTCACTAACCGTTTCTTGTTTCTTGAAATCATTTAGAACTTCTTGTTTAATCTCGGCTTTAAGTCTTTTCTGTTGGTGACCGTAAGCTTCTGAAGAAGTTAATTCTTTTCGATTAACTAAATCTTCTAAAGCCGTATCGGTATAAAACTTATCCTCACCAATAGCTACTGTTGTTTTGTTAATAGGAACCTCGGTATTCTGATTCTTCTTTAAAGAATTTAAATCAGAACGTAACGTTCCAAGCTCTTCGTCTCTAGCCTCTAACCTTTCCTCTGCATCTTTAGCTCGCCAAGATAACTTATCAATTCGTTTCTGTAATCTAGTCTGCTTGTTTTCTTTTAACGAACTAAGCTCTTGCGTTTCTTCATCGTTCTTATCTTCTTTCTTGGCTAGTTCTTCTAACCGTTGTTCTTCCTGTACTTCATCTGGCTCCGTAATCCCGTTTGGATTTGTCGCTGTTTCATTCATTGTGGAAATCTCCTTTTAGATTATTTTTCCATTAAGATTAAATCAGTTACACTACGTTTGTTTGCTTTAGATATTCTCCAACCATCTACCATATACCTTTGCAAGTTTCGTTTAGCAACTAACCGTAATTTCTTTTTCTTAAACCAACCAAACATTACTTTTTCCTTTTACTTTTAACATTCTTCTTACGCATCTTTTCTTTCTTTACTCTACTACCCATATCACCCTCCTACTTCATTTGGTTTCTTAATGCTTTTATTTAGTCCAACGTTAATATTAGCAATCCCGCCGTCTTTAATATTAAACTTAAACTCAACGTTACCAGTGAACCGACCTTCTTCTAACTTACTAAGCTCTTCGTTTACTTTACCTAAATAATACTTTATTGAATCTTTAATCATTTTTATAATCTCTTTCAATGTTTAATACTTCTTCTAATCCGCTACATTTACCTGCATACCATTCTCGATTAACACAACTTACTGTTTTCATTTGTGATTCCGCGTTGAACTTACACTGTAATATATCTTCCTTAATATCCATCCATATTAACCCATCGTCATGAAAGAATTTGACCAGTCGCTGCTTGCGAAGGTTGTCCTGCTCCTGTTTGGTTGACATTAGGTTGCCCTCCTTGTTGTTGTTGAGGCTGCATTTGCTGTTGCTGTTGCTGAGCTTGTTGCATTAGTATCTGTTGCGTCATCTCGGCTTTCATTAGTTTAATAGTTGCTTGAATATGTGGCTGAATTAACTTCTCTTTAATTTCTTGAGGAGTATTAGGGTCAGTCATCATTTTATTATGAACTTTTAAATGGTTAACGTGGTCTTCACCGTTAGCTGGTTTACCATAATCGCCTTGTAAGAATCTAGCGTTTTCTTCTTCTGGAGTATGTACCTGCTCTCCAGGCATCGGAGGTAAGAAACCAGCCAATCCACTTTCGTCCATCTTCTCAATAATCCATTTAGTTAAGGCGTGTAATGCTTGAATACCTTGTTTACTAACTGGAGCGAAGAAAGGATTTTGGCTAAGTAGTTGGTAGATACCAAGAGCTTTCTGTGCAGCTAGTTGTTTGTTAGAGTTAAGAACATTACCCACGAGTTCGAAGTCGGGGATAGATTTAAGTGCAAAGTCTTCAAGAGTAATAGGATTAAACTGCCAAGGGTCGTCTTTAGTATCACCAGCTACCCGCATAAACTTGTTGGGTGGCATATTGGCTTGATACAATAAATACCACCTTTTAAATATATCTTTAAGGGTTTTATTCTTACGTTTGATTATTAGGTTAAGCCTAACGTTACCTTGCTGAATAACTATCTCGGCTTTCTTGGCAGGAGCGCTAGGGTCTATTTTACTTTCCATACCTGCAGCATAGTCGCTAATACCAAATAACATCTGCGCCCAGTAGCTTACTATTTCCATAACGAGTTGTATACTAGCATCTGGTCCAGGAACTTTCATCCAGTTAATAGCGTTAGGGTCAGCTGTTGGATATAGATACCCATTCTTAAACTTCATAGGTTCATTACGTTGATTAGCCATCGGTGTAAAGAAGCCAATAGGCGAGTTCGTTCTAACGGTGCCTAGTATATACTGATTAAACAAAGCGTCGTATGCTTTCTGCGGTCCTTCAAGAAACTCACATACTCCAATAGCTCTTCGTCTACCTTCATCGTCTGGTAGAAAGTAATCTATTCCGATAGGGCGTAGCTTTAAAGGAAACTTGTTCTTACGAAGCTGGGAAAGAGTACCGGTAGGTTTATGTACTATCGCAATAAACTCTTCCTCTAGCTCTTCATACTCATCTGACTGGTCATCTTCGCCTTTCTTAACAGTTAGTATTCGCATACAACCGTAGAACTCTATAAACTCCTTACTCCATTTACCAACGGGAATATGATGTCCTTCGAAATCTTCGACTATATTCTCACCGTAAGTTTCGTTACTCCAGTCTGTAATATCTTGAATTGAATCATTATAAAGTTTCCCACTCATCATATCTCTTAGGTAACTATCGTAAGTCTTACGGATAAGTCTTATTTCCCAATCGGGTTTAACATCCATCAATGCATTAGGAGGTTGAATGTAGTCTTTACGACTAAACACGGTAAGCTTAGGGCCGTTGTATAGTAACTTCTGCTCTTCGATTTCTTGGTATAACGGCTCTTTAGTATCAGGGTCGTATAAAGGTTCGTCTGGTTGAGCAGGGTTCATAATAATATCA
>Ga0075116_10001205_pt1 | contig 11905 bp, 20 predicted proteins | sample AntAceMetag02UKC_FD_69786 | JGI IMG/M metagenome (GOLD analysis project Ga0075116, IMG submission 69786) | Saline lake microbial communities from Ace Lake, Antarctica- Antarctic Ace Lake Metagenome 02UKC | ecosystem: Environmental > Aquatic > Non-marine Saline and Alkaline > Saline | place...
TCCCCCATGGCTTTCAATATATCCCAACGTGCACTACTCTCTCCCCTGCTCTGCTCCTCAATGGATAATGCATACTGGATGCGCTCTTCTTCTGTGCCATCCTGCCATAGCCCTGCCTCGCCCGGAGTCATCAAAATTATGTTTTTTAAGTACCATTTAAAATGGGGATATTTCTTTTCGTCTAATATATTAACAAAGCAATTAGGGAAAAGTTTTGTATTCTCGTATGTCCGTAACCATAACCCACTTATAAAGGATTTATGGGGATAAATATTCCAAATTGTAGTTCTTATTAATTGAGCTGCAATTTGAGATGGCTTTAGATCAAATTTATTCATTGAAATTAAGATTATATCCTGTTAAATTATTTTGTTTTATAAAGTTATCTCGTGCTTTAGCTGCAACGAGAATATCTGGAGAGTTTATAATAGTAATTACTTTTCTATTTATAGTAATTTTAGAAAAATAGCTATTACATCTGTGGTTCTTCCCTACACCTATATATCCTGAAGTATTAAGCTTTGATGGTCTTTTATTTAAGTTAGAAGTATGATATGTAACCCACCTGAGGTTTCCTGGTTCGTATCCTTTATCATTATTTTCTCTATCTAATACATAATTAGGGTTTCCGTAATTTGGCAAATTGATTATATAATTATGAAACAGAAGAAAATTTTTCATCCATAGTTTATACATTGAAATGCCACGTGCCCCATAATTATGATATCCTGGGTTCTTGGGATTTGTACATCTTTGAATTTCCGTATTCCAAAGCCAATAAGTCTTTTGCTTTGATAAATTATGTGTAGTCTGCATAGCTTTAAAAACACAGCCACAAGAAGTAGTCGTTCCTTTTTTTACATTCCCAATGATTGCAGTAAATTTATTTCCGCAATGTCCACACCTAAAAAGAGCTTTTCTCATTTTCCCCTTACTGACAGGATTAACATACGGAGCAATGATCTTAATAAAAGAGATTCCGCAAATACCTACGATATCCCCTTCTTGATATTTAATTTTACTAGCCATAATAATTTACATAAATAGCCTCGATTGAAAGAGGTCTATCACTCAACTCTCTTGGAGAGGAAAATGCACTTTCGCACGAGGCCGGTTTATAATTTCTTTGATTCATAGAGTCAAGTAATAGACAGAACAAAGTTATGAAATATTATTCAATTACAAGAATAATTAGTTTCTCTGCTCCATCCGTCATAGCTCCCATCTGCTTCAAAGTAATGAGTTTTGCCCGAATTATCAGTAAAAACAAGAGCGTATATACTGCTTTTCTTTATTTTAATAGGAAGGAATATTTCAATCCTATCTGGAAGGGGCTCTCCCTTTTCAACTTTAATAATCTTACCTGTATTGCTCATTTCTTAATGCGTATATTTTTAAGGTGAATAAAAAAGGAGAAATCTACCATCTCAGCATCATCCTCCTTCTTGTCTCTTTTACAGTAACAAAGAGTTCTGCCTACAAAGATATGATTATTTTTTACTTTGCGTTAAGAAACTCGTTCACTTCTTCTACCGTGGCATATCTCGCAAACTCTTCCCGGCTCTTGTACTTTGCACCGGCTCCATTGATCTGCTCATTTAGTGCAAGCCACTTGGAGTTATCAATACCCACACCTGCAAGACTATTAAAAAGTCCCTTCATGGTACTGAACTCCCTCTCTTCCCCTTTGTCAAATGGAGGAACTTCAATGTTATGCTTATTCCCTGCCATTGCATCGGGATTTTTCTTCTCCTGAGCCAATATATCAATGTTCGTCTGTACTGCCTCTCCTCCGGCCTGATTGTCGAACTCTTTATTTGGAGCCATCTCCTGTGATTGGGGAGCCTCTTTATTGGAGTCATCTACTATATGCGGAGCGACATACTCTGCAAGCGTTCCCCTCTGATGAGCCCAAATAATATCACGCAATTTCCGATTGGTATTCTTTCCGGGAATAATCTGCATTGCCTCCATCATATCCATATCGTCATTGACCCTGGTTAATAGCTTCTCCGTGGGCATCTCCTCCATCTGCTTCAAAGGCCACTGACCTTCCTTTAACTCCGGCTCATTATCTGTATTGTTGTCCTCCCTGAGTATCTCTTTGCCATTCATGGACTCTGAGGAGCCTCTTTGAGCAATAGGAGGATCTTCCTCTTCCTTGTGAATAGCCTCTGCATCCTGAATATTGGCTTTCTTATCAATAGGCTCAAACTTCTCCGCATTGATCTTATCCGTGGCTTTCTGTGTCATACTTTTCCCTTTTGCCACATCACTAAAGTCAGTTATAACATCTCCTGCTTCAGTCTTAATTGTTTTAACAAGAGGATCGGGCTGTACAGGTTGAATAAGATCAAAGTCATTTAACTCCTCTACTGTCTTCATCCCTTTGAGTATGTCCTGATAATAATCAGAGGCATGGAACCCTATATCTCTCCACGCTATCATACGCTTCCCGTACTTCCGGTAAATTTCTTTTTGCATTAATCCGGCTGTCTGAGCATCAAATACAGAGAACTCAGTACGGAACTTAGTTGGAAGATCCTTTCTTTTACTGATGGTGATATGCTTATAGTCAGAGTTAGGATAAATCCCTTCTGTAATCTCCTCCCATGATTCAAGGATGCCAGAGGCAAAGATAACTGCCTTAGCAGCCGTACCCATAATTCCAATCCTCCCTTTAACAGGATAAATGTCACTTAATGATTGCATCCAGGATAATCCTAACTTCCTACCTGCGTCAATACACATTATCGCCCCTACAGCATCCTGTGATGTTTGAAAATGGACAGGACAAAAGCCTGACTTAATAATTACCATTCCTACTTCCTTTATTTGTTCAAGGTTTTCGGCCTTCACAATCAATTTGTCAATGAATGACTGATCGTCTGTTTCTCTTCTTGCTAGTTCGTTACTCATGTCATTTAAATATTAAGTTTATATTATATTTTGTTTTAGCTAGGGTTTAGATATTCTTCAACAAATACTTTCATTCCCTTTAAATTATAGGACCTGTTAAGAGAATCATATATGTACACTGCAAACTTTAATAGCTCTTCATCCGTTGGCTTCGGCTCGCTTGGAGTGGATATGTATTTATTTTTATTTTCTTTCCACCAATAATCAAATCCTTGTTCAGTATTATTTCCATCTGCATTCCACCAGAATCTAAAAAAGGCACATGATATTTCTTTTATTTCATCCTGTTCGGGTCGGGGTTGCTCATCATCGTAATCTCCGCAATTACCTTTTTTAAGCTTACCATTGCCAGTAATCTTTGTTTGGTATATACATGGATAATGCCTACAAGTATCACAGTCATATTCCTCTCCCTGTTCTTCTGATAGTTCGGATATAACTTCTCTTATTCTCCTTAATAAATCAAGAGACCCATAATCTTCAGCATCACTTTTCAATGGTGCATCTTCTGTTTGACATCCTAATTTAGATGCAAATAGATTTAATAATTCACCTGAATCTTCTAGTACCTCAATGATTTTCTCCCTGCTTGGTTGCTGTTGGGAAGCGTAATACTCAATATCAGTATCATTGATTTTATCCCGACACCAAGTTATTTCTCCTGATTGCCATAGCTCTTCAAAGTCAATATCTTCAATCAACTCATCTTTATCAAAACCTAAATTAAGATATATCTTTTTAGGAATGTTTTTAATTGCTGTTTTCATAATTCATCTATTTTAATGTAACTGAAACTATCATAACAAGTATGGCAAGGATAAATCCTATGACAAAAAGCCAGAACATAAGCTTCCCTGCATTGGGAAATTTTCTCACTAAGTAACGGTTAAAGACAAACCATACAAACCCTGATAGGGTAAGAATAGTTATTAATATTCCAAATGTTGTCGCCAGTATTGTTTTCATAATTAATGTATTTATGCCAGTAAATTTTCTTTCTTGAACTCCGCATATTTCTGCTTTAGCTCAATAACCAGTGCATCCCACTCATCAAATTTCCATCCCTCATGCTTTTTCCTGTCATTAGAACTTCCACAATCACATATTCTGTGAAAGTCGGGGAATACTATTCTTATATTATCCGGATTAAGCTTGAAATATGTATAATTCTTCTTGGGCAGTACATGAGCAAAACAATTTAACCACAGATCAGTATGTAGGAAGCGATTTAACTTCTCCCCTGTATATGGGCATGTTATGATGCCGTTCCTGTCCTTTGCGTTCTCCCATAGCCTCCCAAACATGTCCAGCTGGTTGTCAAATCCAAAGCCATAATCCTTCTTCTCCCTCCTCCCTGTATTCCATAATCTGTTTGATGCCTGTTGTTTCTTCTCCTGTGCCTTTATATATGAGGTGTCTGTTCTCATATAACCGTGCCGGAAACAATAGCCGTGAGACTGTGCCGGAGAAATACAACTCGGTGCTTTGCAGGTTTTCATACTTTATCCTTTTTAAAATGCCAATCTCTTTCTTTTGGTTCAATCCATTTAATCCCAAGAAACGCAAAAAAGTTTTCTTCAGTATCAAATACAGGAGGCAGTGTCGGGCAATTTTTATACTCGGGCTTAATTCTCCATGTGCTTTTTTTGGTACATTCTGTCTTTTTCCTTAATCCATTCTCCGTCCCGCACCAAGAAATTCTGTTCCACCTGACTGCTAATTCGAACCTAGAATAATCCACACTGCCTGTCCTGATAGCCAATATCCTGCCATAGTCAGAGATATTCGTGATATACAACTCCAATTTAATAGGGAGCAATCCATCTCTTCCATACACGAACTTTTTCAGTCTTGTTCCATTGGTAGTCATCCCATAGTATCCTTCCGGAAATGCTTTTCCCATAGAGAACTCATCCTTCGGGATACAAACAACCTCAACATCGTGAGTCCATGGCACCTCTCTACGCACTGAGCCTGCTACGCTCATCTTCTGAACATGGACACTGATATGTGCCATAAAACGAGCTGCTATCATCTGAGCTAAATCTAATCGCATTGGATGTCCTTCACTCATGGCTTTTAATTTAAAGGGTTCACATAATCCACATTGTACCGCCACGTTCTATTGGGCTTTCCATATCTGCCCTCTCGGGTAATGCTCCGGTCACACTTAAAGAGCCTGCCTGCCTTGGTTAGATTGCTTATGGCACGTCTTACAGAGGTCAGCAATACAGGCTGTCCCCACGTATCCATATCCGAATCCCTCTCCTCATTGATGACATCCCAGACCTCTATCGGTGTGAAGTTGAGCAAGGGATTCTCTCTGAAGAGCTCCATTATCATGTCCTGCTGTTTCTTTGCCGTGTCTTTAGCCTTCTCCAAGCCCTCTCCTTCTTTGAGGGGTATGCTATTATGAAAGTCCAATTCCCTTTGCTTACCTACATCAGAAGGTTTTACAATAGAATCTTTAGTCCCATGATCAATCATATTAAAATATTCGATCATATTCATTGGCTTCCCGAGCTCTTTTATAAACTTTGTTTTTGCTCTTTCCATGTCAGTAGAATTTATTAAGCTTTTATAACTGTTACTCCGATGTTCTCTGCGTAATACTTGGGCTCTCCGTCTCCCTTGCCTTTAAAGCCTCCAAGCTTATATTGTACGTTGACCCAATCCCCCATATTGATATCCTTCATTGAATCAATCCTTCCATTCTTAAAGGTAATAGGACAAGGGTTTGAGTAGTTATTATCAAAGACTTCCAAAACTAAAGTCCTTACTGTTAGTTTTTCCGAGACATATCGTGGCTGAGAGATAAAAATTATCTTCCCATCAATATCAAATTCGTTCTTTTGCGTATTATGAGCCATAATTTACGATCTTAAAATTATTAATAACTGTGTTAATAAGTCCTGTGCCTTGGCGAATGTAGCCTCTCCCTCCTTTGTGCTTAACTTCACACACGATACGTTTTCAAGTGCTGTGGCATAGTTAAATAGCTTTTCCTCATCGCTTATTTCAGTTTGTTCTTGAGGCTTATAACATTCCGAATAGGTTCTGGGACGAAGCGTTACATCTTTAGGCTTCTCAGATACCGTCTCTCTTTCAAAGTTCGCCATAATTACAAGCCATCCTTGTTCTTCTGCTTCAATAATAGTGTCTTCTGATACGTAAAAAGACCCTTTACGATAAAACTTCGATAGTCCATCAGAATAGACTGTCACTCCGGCTTTGGTCATCTCATTGATACGAGCAACAAGGAGCTTCTGGTCTGAGATAGCCTTTGCCTCGTCAATCTTCTTCTGCTCTGCATCGAGCTTGGCTCCCTTGGCTGTAAGAATAGCTTCCCTCCATTGAGAATCATCATGCTCCATTATGGTTTTATCAGATAACTCCCCAAGGTATGATTCAATACCTTTCACCTGCTCCTTCCTTCCCGGTAACTTTAATATCCTCTCTGCCCTGATCTTATTATTCTCAATCTCCGTGTCAATAGCTCCCTCCTGCTTCTTCAAGTATTGTTCTATCTCCGATATCTGAGCCACAACCTCCTTCTCCTTCGTTATCCAAGCCTTTTGGGTCTTGATAGCATCTTCCCTTCCGGACTTACATATCTTCTCTGCAAGTACTCGTGTGTCCCTGCAAACCATCCTTGCATCATGGACGGTCTTATAACCAGTTAAATCCTCAATACCATCAATCTTTAATGGGAGGTATTTCTTCTTCAGATCAGCAATGACCTGCTCTGTCACATTCTGTTTTGCCAATTCCGTTGTTATCGGATTCTCTGCTTTTTCTGTTGTCATGTCTTATAAGGTTTTAATAATAATTTCCGTTCTCGGTCTGTCTGAATACAATTTTCTAGTAGCCAAACAACTAATCTTAGCATCATCTGTATAGAAAACACCATTGAGACTGTCAAGAACAAATTTAGCGAGATTATCACAGTCCGGCTTGGAAGAATGCCATTCGGGAGCTGAGTCTTTCAACATCTCGGAGTTCTTCCCCGAGCCATAATGATTCTTTGGCCTTCCTAAGTGAAAAGTCAATACTACTTCCAGAGGACCTGATAATGGTTTCTCAGGAGCATTATGCTGTAAGGTTAGCAAGTAGTTCCTTTTATCTACCTCCGATGGATCATATACCTTGATGAAATTCCCTATTTTAGCATGCTTATGCCTCTTTTGTGCTTTTGGGTCTCCAATGATCTCCATTGTTATGACTGTCTGCTCTGTCATGATTATCTTTTTAGCGAGAAGCATAAGTAACGCATAATCTCAATATACTTTGATTCAATTCCATGCTCTTGCTTTAGCCGTTTATATAATTGTCTTTGAATTAGAGCCATGTGATCGTGAAGATGGGAATCTTTGTGATCCTGAAGGTAACACGTATCTCCTCTTAATATTATCTGAATAGCATTGTCAAGGATGCGAGTAGTATTCCCTGTCCTTCGTTCCCGAGTGAGAAGAACTCCTTGGAGCGAACTGATTGGAGCCTCTGCTACTTCTGGTTTAAGAGGTTTTACCTCGACCCAATTAGTCCCATAGCCATCAAGAGTTAGTACCCAATCATTCCCATCTTTGTCCTTTAATCCGAGTAAATTAATCTTTTCCATTTTTCTCTTCTTTAATTACACCTAAAATTTTTATCTGTGTGGGCAGAAACATCTCTATCCTACCACTCTTTTGATGCTGGCAAATGCCTACCGTATAATTGATAGCCATTCTCTGATCCTCACTTACCTCAATAATCTGATAAGACAAGCCCCAATGCAATAAGAAATACTCTTCACTCTCATAATGCACGGAGTCACTATCTATGTCCTGTACGTCCGACTCCCATGTTACCCTGCATAAAGTTCTCATTTTATCTCGTTTTCCGTTATCTGCTTCAATTCTACGTATGTCTTCAAATCAATTGTTCCCTCTGTAAGTAGCCCATGGAGGTATTCAGTCCCCTGTATGGTATGCAACAGTATGCTGTCATCGAACTTATTCAGCCTCTTCGCTTTCGCTATTATTGCCCTTCTCTGCGTATCTCCAATAGTGCCCATTTCTTGATATTGAGTTTCTTGTTAGTGCCTGGTAGATGGTCTTAATTGAAATATGCTTTCTTCTCGATGCCTCTGCTACACTCTCAAACCGATCTACCTCTATTCCTTCTGTATTGTATAAGATAACCGTTTTCTTAAAACCTGCGTATTGTTTCCTGTTCCCCTCTTCAAGTCCTGCCACCCAGAGAGCATTTAAAAAGAACCTAGCCTCTCCACTTCTTACCTCTCCATATTCATCCAAGGTTATCAGCCCGTGCATCTTCATATCCCTGAGTACCTTATTTACGGCTCTCTGATCCATCTTTTAATAAGAAATTAATAATCCATCGTAATCCCGGCCAAATCCATCTGTTCTCTTTACAAATCAATAACTTATTTGCCCGGGGATAAAACATCACTCTTCCGTGTTCCTTTGTCGAAATAGTATATCTCCCTTGTGCTGGATCATGCGTGACCTGAAACTTAGTCAAGAGTTCTTGCAATTCTTTATCTACAAACCTCTCACTCCTCGCCTCTCTCCTTGCTTTACAGTCAAGTCCAAATCTCTTAATGTCATTGTCCTCTTCTCCTGCAAGCTGTCTTATTTGTTCTGATTTTTTCATATCAATAACAGTTTAAATCTATCTTCCCAAACTCCTCCTTCAATACATCCTCGGAGGGCTTCTCTTTTATCTGGTTAAGCATAGTTCTGTTCCTTGAACCTTTACGCTCATTCCATGAGACATAACCCAGAGAACCAAAGTCCACACCCTCAGAGCCACTATTAACTAACTCTTTCAAGATAGTATTCTTAATTTTATCTCTCTCAGCATTAACAATGTTCTCAACTCCCTTTAATACTTTATCTTTCTTACAGATATCAAAAAGTTCAATAGTCCCTTCCATCCTTTCTGATGTTTTAAGAAAACGCTCATTCATGAAGTCGGAATAAGCTGCACTTCCGTCAGGATCAGGCTCATACCTCTGCATCTCCCCCTCTATTCTCTCTGCTTCAAAAATATTGCCTTGTTTTGATGCCTCTTGCATCTTTGCGTATAATTCTTTTGCAGGGAGAACTCTATTATACCACCAGCCTTTTGAGATATTAATAATCGTTTTACATAACTCCTCATCCCTCTGAAAGCTCTGTACGAAAAAATCATTCCCGTCCCGCAATACAGCGAGCTCCGCATAATCAGTCTCAAATATTATCATGTAAACATGTATCTGTGCAAGATATGAAGGGGGCAAACCATCTTCCCAAACACGACTTGCATTGTATGATAAAGTTTTACATTCAAGTATCGCTTCTGTCTTTAATGCTTCTCCTGTGAGTAGATTTACGCCTCCTTTGATATTGATAAGGCGGTCAACTGAACCGAATAGCCAAGGATAGGCAGGATTAACAACATATCCATTGACATTTCTACATGTACGAATAATTCGATCATTCTTATAGTTATCAATAAACCCAAATTCGCTTCCATCGTGGTATTGCCAGATTTTTGCGATCCCATCCTCCCAATAACGTCCAAAGAACATCTTCGGATTATCGGGTATAGTAGAAGGAATATCCCCAACTTTGTTATGGAAATGATTGATCGTCCTGTTATACTTAGGGCTTGACAGTCCACATATATCACCTATTTCTGAGCCCCCTACCCCATTCATGCGGAAGTCATGCCATTCCTTTGAATGTGTCTCTAATCTTGTTATAATTAAGTCTTTCTTCATCCTTCGTATGTTTCAAGTAACAAATCAATCGCCTCAATCTTATTAGTGAGCATGATGCGTTCTTCTTTTAAGAGAGGAATGAGCCTAGCCTGGGACATAGAGAGAATCTTCTCCTCCTTTTTCTCTTTTATCTCAGCCCTCTGCTTTGTCAAAACAACTTCCCTGACAATCTCATCATAGATATGGAGCTCTTTTGATATCTGATCTACGGACTTCCCCTTTCTTGCCAATCCGTTTATCCATCCAATCTGTGCGAGGTTAACAGTGAATAAAATTGAGGGTTTTCCCCTCTTAGGACTGGATGGAATACCAGTGGTCCCCTGTCGAAGATCAGAATTTGGTTGCTGTTGAAGCTTCTCAGTATCGCTGACAATAGTATCAGCTTTCTGTTTTACCCCTGCCTCTGGACGGTGTTTAGGATACTCCCTCAGAGAATAACCACTATTTACCCACATCAAGACTGCCTCCCATGCTGCTTTTGCACATTTGTTCCAGTACTCCTCTTTTTTCATCATTGAAATATAAGCAGGTATTAACCCAATGCTTCGAGCAGCATTCATACTGGGCATTTTTTCTTCTTTGATAGCTTTAAAAAGCTTCTCTGAGATGTTTCTTTTTGCAATTTCATTCATGTTATTTCAGATTTAGTGCCTGTGGCTGTTTAATATCCAATCCTAACGGTTTTAGCTCCTGATAAAAGTCACAGAAGATTTCCTGCATTATATCGGCCTGCATAGACATCATCTCTGCCTCTTGCCTCCCCTCGTTACTCACCTCAGAATACCACCGATCATAATTCTTTGATAGGTTATTGACAAGAGTCTCATGCTGAGTACAGAGCTTAATGCCCTCATCGTAGAACTTCTCATAGAGCACCAACCATGCCTTGTAGCTCTTCAGTCTCTCCTCTCCTGCTTTCTTCTGGCCTGCGTCCTTCCATTGGTGCATGGGGTCAGACATTATCTTCTGCGCATCAGCGACCTTTACTCTCTGAGGCTCAACCATCCTTTTCTTTACTGTTTCAAGGATATTGCTAAATTCGTAATTGTTTACATTTCCCATAATTACTCCATATAAAAGATTTTACTTGGCATCTCATTGGTCAGAAGAAAATCCTCGCCCTCTATGGTCTGGACAGATGCGCCCTTCCTGTTAAAAGTGACTTTCATCCGAGGTCTCACCGTCTCACACTCCGGACCCACTGCTACAACTACTCCTGTAGATGTCTTGTCCTTTTTTGCAATAGGGATTAATATTCCCTTATCCGTGCGTTCCAGAGGCTTGTCTGGTTTTATCAAAACAGCATTCCCTTGTATTTCCATATTTTAATTATTTATTATTATTTTAAACTTTTTAACTAATGGGATATCATGTTCATTGACATATTTATCTCTAACCTTCACTGCAATTTCTTTAGTATCATAGTTTCCTAGACGTATGGGCTTACCCCCCCTTGTTATGCAAAGGGTATAGTTGCATTCATTTTTATAAATGCCCCAAAAAGGAGAAAGATTTTTTCTAGTGAAATTTTGCTTTTGGTAATCGCAATCAATAACCCTACTCTTTATATTAAATTTCTCATTGATCCAAATTATTACGTTTAATGCTTTTTCTTTAGAATCTAAAGGAACCTCATTAAATAAATAATAAGAACAACCTTCTTGTTTGTCCGTTAAAGCATGAACTTTTTTATGCAATCTTCTATTAATAATTATAACAGATGAGGGGTATGCATAATCCCAATGATGTAATTCTTCACAATCATATACTTTACCATTAAAAGCCTCCCTCATTTTACATAACCTGAAATGGTCGTTTTTTGGATTTTTTTTATACCTGTATTTTCGATATTTCTCCCTCCCTCTTATTCTTTCTGCTTCAATGAAAGATTTATCATTGGATTTTTCAGTATAATGCTTAGAAGAGTCTGCCCGGGCACAATCTTTACATTTATTTAAATGACCATCAAGCATTTGAGGGTGAACATAAAATTCTGACAGTTCTTTTTCTTTACCGCACTTAAAACATCTCTTCATGATTGTATTTTTGTTAAAGATACTAAAACGGAAAGCAAATTCCTAATTAAAACGGTAAATCCGTTAAAGTTGTGTCTTCTCCCGTTCCATCAAATACTGTTTGTAGCTCTTCTTCTTCTTCGGTCTTTTTCCTCTTGGGAGGATGTAGAGCCCCTTTGATCTGTTCAGGAGGAGCATCCTT
>Ga0075116_10001206_pt1 | contig 11902 bp, 11 predicted proteins | sample AntAceMetag02UKC_FD_69786 | JGI IMG/M metagenome (GOLD analysis project Ga0075116, IMG submission 69786) | Saline lake microbial communities from Ace Lake, Antarctica- Antarctic Ace Lake Metagenome 02UKC | ecosystem: Environmental > Aquatic > Non-marine Saline and Alkaline > Saline | place...
TAGTATCGGGCCTCATGTTTTTTTAAGTGAGGAATCCTGTTTCCAGAAAAGTTATAAGCAAAAACTCTCTCCTTTTTTTTAATCAAAAGGGGAATTATGTGTTTGCCAAAGTCATTAATCCTACGTTTTTTTACCAGTTGATTTAAAACATCGACAAGAAAATCTGCGTCGAATATATAGTTGCCCATAGAAGCAAGAATAGTCTGATCACCAGAAACTGAGGGCTTTTCTTGGAATTTCTTAACTCGTGAATCATTATCTACCTCAGCAACTCCAAACTGATTAGCCTGACTGCTTTCTACCGGTAAAGTTGCTATTGTAAGCTTTGCTTTTTTCTTTATATGAAAATCAACCATTTTCTTTATATCCATGCGATAAATATGGTCACCACCAAATATTGCCACAAACCGAGGCTTAAAGTCGTAGATAAGGTTCATATTCTGATATACTGAGTCAGCTGTGCCGCGATACCAAACCTTTATTTCTTCGCGCCTCATTTGAGGAGGAACCACTGTGATAAAATGCCGAGGAAGAACTCCGAACTTACGCCAGCTTGTTCGGATATGCTCGATTAAGGACTGAGATTTATATTGGACTAAAACATAAGTAGAATAAATGCCTGAGTTTACTAAATTGCTGAGTGTGAAATCAATTATCCGATATTTACCACCAAAAGGAACTGAAGGTTTTGTTCTTTCAGAAGTTAGGGGAAACAGTCTCTCACCCTTTCCACCGGCTAAAACAAACGCTAAAATATTACTTCTTAGAACTCTCAATGTACCTTACTCCTTTATCTCTCCGGCCATAATTAAAGAATGTTTTGTAACCCAAGGGCCAACAAGCTCAAAAATTACTGTGCTAGCAATGGTAATAGTGAGTATTGTATCTCCCCAAATTCCACCAATAGCATGCTTAGCAATTAATGCGCAGGCCAAAGCAACGCCGGCTTGAGGAATTAAGGCTAACCCCATATATCTCTTTATGCTCGAAGAAGCGCCAACCACTTTTGCCCCAATAAAAGCACCAATTACTTTGCCCAAAGTTCTAAGGACTATATAGCCAATAGTTAAACCAACTGAGACACCTAAAACACTAACCTTTAAACTGGCACCGACTAATACAAAAAATATCAAGTATAAAGGAGCGTCTATTTCCCGCAAAGAATCAAAGAATTGGAAGCTCTCCTTGTTAGTATTGGCCAGAAGTGCTCCAAAGAACATACAGGAAAGAAGTACCGAAAAATTAAAAGATATTGCTAATCCTATAACTAAAGATAAAAAACCAAAAGTATAGATTAGACGTTCCTTCATTGTATTAATTAATCTAGAAAGCTTGTTAAAAATTAAGGCTACTATTCCCCCTAAAACAAACGAACCACCAATTTCCATTAAAGCCATTATAAGATCTTTCAAAATACCGATAGTGCTACCATTACCGATTAAAAATGTTTTAGCTACAGATAATGACAATCCAAAGATTACCAAACCCCAAGCATCGTCAATGGCTACCACCCCTAAAAGAGTATCTGTAAATTCACCTCTGCTTTTATACTCCTGAGTTACCATAACTACAGATGCCGGAGCAGTAGCGGCAGAAATTGCGCCAAAAATCAGAGCAATATAAAAAGGTTGCTTAAAAAGCATCCATACAGAGAAGGTTACAAGCGCCCAAGGAAATAAAGAAGCACTAATTGATATTCCGGTAACTGCTCTGCCAACTCGGCGTAAAGTGCTGAGAGAAAAACTCTCCCCCAAACTAAAAGCAATAATTCCAAGAACGACTTGTGAAAAAAAGTCAGAAGTAGACAAAAGATCCTTAGAAATCAGGTTAAGTAAATTAGGCGAGAGTAAAATTCCTAAGACAACATAAGCCGTTACAGTAGGTACTTTAAGTTTTTTAGTTACTCTTGATGCAAAAAAACTTAAGATAAATATAACAGCTAAGCTTAAAATTGGGTTATTTATCATTGAGTATGCCCTTAAACGACTTCTTTCTCCTTAAACATTCTCCAGATGATGTCGAAAATTCCCAATATTCCCACAATTTTGCCCTCAGCATCAACAACCGGCAAACGCTCTTTTTTGTTTAAGCGCATAACTTTGCAAGCTTCTTCCAGAGAACTTGTATCCTTAATCGAGATAAAATTGGTATCCATAATGTCATCGACAATTATCAACTCCCCCATAGAAGGAATTGGTTCCAAGTCAAATGCATCTTCATCCATCTCCATAAAAGGAATATTTCGGAATAGCTTTGCCTGAGCTGGTCGCAGTAAGTCTAGTAAATTTTCAGGGTAGACAACACCAATGAGATAATTTTGGGCATCAACAACAGGAATCAAAGGGGTAGTATGGAAGTCCTTGAACATATCAAGAAGGCCTCGTAATGGCAGGGAACGCTTAACTTTAATTATATCGGTTTGGACAATTTCAATTATTTTCATTTCATCAATTCTCAAACTTTTTTACTGCGGCAATTACATCCGCAGCGCTCTTAGCCACTAAAAGAGTCTCTCTAAAGGTACCATTCATCAGTAATTTTGATAATTCAGCTAAAATCCTCAAATAAAGATTTAATTCTCCGGGATCAGCACCCATAAGAAAAACTAATTTCACCTTCTCCCCGTCTAAAGCTTTAAATTCAATTCCCGAGACTGAAAGACCAAAGGCAACAACAAAACCTTTAACTGCTTTGGTCCTTGCATGAGGTATACCGACATTATTACCAATACCTGTTGAGCCAAGTTCTTCTCTTTCAAGAACATCTTTCATAAAAACTTCTTGATCTATTATCTTACCCCCAGCGTTTAGAATTTCTGCCAACTCTTTAATTGCACCTTCCTTGTCACTTGCCTGCAAATTAATTTGGCAAAATTTTTCTTTTAAATAATCTGATACTACCATGCTTGCTCTCCTCCTCTTTTAAGCGTATTCTTTTATATTGTCTATTAACCCGTAGCAAAGAAGTTTATCACCCTTGCTAATTGCATCTTTAGCGTGAGGAAAAGATATTAGCTGCTCCTTACGCTCAATAGATAGAACTAAAATATCCTTCTTAATAAACCCGGCTTCAGCTAAAGTAAGCCCGTCTTCTTTATTCTTTCCAGTTATTGTAAGTTGCGCTAAACCATAACCTTTAGGGAGCGAGAAAAGCTCTTCCAATGTCTTCTGTTTTATAAGCCCTCTGGCTACAATTCTTTTTTCAATAAACTTATTCAAAGCTCGGGAAAACCCCTTCAAGCTAGTTATTTTATAAAGAATTCCAATAAAAGCAAGGATAATTATAGCCTTTGATAAATCAGCTGCTATATTATCCTTACCAAAAGAAAGAAATAAACTGGCAATTACTGAAACAATTCCAACCTTACCCAAAACCATAAGCACGCTGACGGTTTTACTACGAATTTTATCATCGAGAATTGTCTCAGCAGCAGCAGTAGTAAACCCGGTACCGGTAAACGCCGAGATTGCCTGGAAACGAGCAGTTTCTTCATCCATCCCGGTAAGCTTTAAAATTACCGTAGCCACCCTGACAACAAAAAAGAAAATAACTACTATTATAACTACTGGTATAACTGCTGATACTATTCCCATTTTGTCACCTCATTTTGTAGGCTAAGTCAAACAATGTCTGTACTAAAAAACTCCTGCAAAAAATTATTATTAAAATCGTAATAATCGGTGACAAATCTATTCCGACCCGAAAACTAGAAGGTAATAGTTTTCTTATTGGGTAAAGAATTGGTTCAGTCACCTTACAAAGAAATTGCACTATAGCATTGTAAGGGTCTGGGTTTACCCAGCTTATTAAGGCTCTAATTATAATGAGCCAAGTAAGTGCGCTAAGAATAAAATCCAAGACTCTGGCTAAGGCAAATAAAAAATTACTAGCAACAAACATATTGTCTAAATCAATTACTGGTTAAATCCTGTGATTAATTGGTATATAAATTATATGCTAATAAAGAGAGTTGGGCAATAAATTTTTTTGCCTGAGCATAGCTGCTGCCTCCTTTCACTAAAACACAAATTAGGTAATCCTGATTTAAGGTAAAAACAATTCCGGCATCATGAACTACTCCTCTCTCTAAACCAGTCTTATGGGCCACAACAACCTCAGCCGGTAGATAACGTGGAAGACGGTCGTTTGTCTTCTGTTTTTTTAAAAAGGATAAGGCTATTTTAGATAACTTTTTATTAACTAACTGACCTCGATAAACCTTCTCCAAAAGATAGGCAATGTCTGCAGCACTCGTATAATTCTCGACTCCCCTCTCGCGTTGCGAGAAATCCATCATCTTCCTTACCAGACTAGTCTGATTTAAACCGAGTTTCCTAAAAACACTATTGATATACTCAAAATCTAAAATTTCAATCACTTTATTTGTGGCAGTATTATCACTTGAGGAAATCATCAACTCAAGAAGCTGAGCAAAGGTAAATTTTCTAGGCAAAGACAGAGCCTTAAGCCTCCCACTGCCACCAGTAACATCCTTTTTTTTAATAGTTACTATTTTCTCCATAGAAATCTTCTTCTCTCCAACTGCATAAAAAGCTGCGGCTAATATCGGTAATTTTATTAAACTGGCTGCTGCAAACTGCTGATTGGCTTTGCGTAGTAACTCTGGTTTGAAAAACCCTAGTTTTTTCATAACAAAGGCATACTCAATTTTTTCATTTTTGAACTCTCCGGAAGTAAGCTCCTTTAAGTTGCGAAGAAAAGCATCCTTTGCATAAACCTGCCTTAGCCCTGCGAAAGTGTATGAAATCAAAGCAACAGATAGAACAATAATAACTAGATTAATAAAAAAAACTCTTTTTTTCATATATCCATTAGATTAGATCAAAAAAAACCGCTATCGTAAAGCTGGTTGGCAATGGACACGTACTCCTCTAAAGAAAGATTCTCGGGACGTAAATTCAAATTTAGCCCCTTAGCTTCAAAAAAGCTCTGATTACTTTTAGATAAGTCTAGAGCATTGGCTATTTTCTTCCGACGTGACGAGAAAGCCTTGCGGATAACCTTGAAAAGAAACACCTCATCCCTAGCCTTGTATTGAGGTTTACTATAAAAATCAATCTTAGAAAATGTTGAGTCAACCTTAGGCCTGGGATCAAAAGCTGAAGCCTTAATATCAAAAATTCCTTCTACCTTTGCATAATATTGAACATAACAACTTAGGAAATTGTAATTATTATTTGAGACCTTAGCACTCATCTTTTGAACAAATTCCTTCTGAAAAGTAAAATAAGCTACTTCAATATACTTTCGATAACCAACAAGATATTTGATTAACTCGCTACTTATATGGTATGGCACATTACCAAAGACAATCACCTTTCTTCCTAACTTTGAAAGCGGAAACTTCAGAATATCAGTATGGATAATCTCAACATTATCTTTCTTAAGAAATTCTTTCCTTAAAAAACCACAAAACCGTCGGTCAACCTCAACGCAATAAAGCTTCTTGGCTCTCTCAGCTATAAGCTTGCTAATTACTCCCTTGCCAGAGCCAACCTCTAAAACCTCCTTACCCTTAATGTCTAGGTTATCAACAATTCTTTGGATAGATTCACTGTCGATGAGGAATACTTGACCAAATGTATGTAGCTGTTTCATCGGGATAATTTTGACGCCAGCTTGATTGCTTCCAGCATAGAAGAATGAAAAGGTTGTTTCCCCTTTGCAACTATATCATAGGCTACACCATGGGCTGGTGAAGTCCTTACAATTGGCAAACCTAAAGTCACATTCACCCCGGTGTGAAAAGAAAGCAACTTAAACGGGATCATCGCCTGGTCATGGTAAGCACAAATAACACAATCGTAATGTTTTAATTTCTCTTTAGTAAAAATAGTATCAGCCGGATAAGGACCCAGGGTTAACTTTTTAAATTTCTTTCTAGCTTGAAGAATCTTTTTCTCCTCATTTCCAATGAAAGTATTTACTCCAGCATGGGGATTAACTGCACAAAAAACAATTCGGGGACACTTTATCTTAAATTGATTTTGCAAAAATCTATAGGTTAAAGAAAGTAAATTATAGATATCCTTTCCCTTCAGAGAAGAAGACACCGCCTTTAAATTGATATGTCTGGTTGCCATAACTACTTTAAGCTCAGCTGAGACCATCATCATCGCAAAATTATCGGCCTTAAAATAATCAGCCAAATACTCAGTGTGACCGCAAAACTTTTTCAAAACCAGTTTCACTGCCTCTTTTGAGGAAGGAGCAGTAACCAGACGATTAATCTTCTTTTGATCTATCAATTCCAAAGCCTTATTAAGATAGCTTAAGCTAGCCTTTCCACTTAAACGAGAAGATTGTCCTGCTTTTATTCTTTCAATTCCAGGAGTGTTTAGATCAATTAAATTAATTCTATTCTTTACTTTTTTGTAAATCGGTAATTTTTGAAATATCTTCTGGTCACCAACCACAAAGAATTCAAGATTGCTTTGGCCAAGGTTCTCAATAGCCTTTAAAGTAATAAATGGTCCGCAGCCGCCGGGATCTCCAGAGCTAATAACAATTTTCTTTTTAGGCGAAGCCACCCCTTTAGGGGTAGATGAAATCATTCCTTTAGGGGTATTCATAATACTTTTCTATTACCGCATCCTCTCTAAGAAAGCCTACCCATTGATTAAACCTCTCCTTAAATTTTACATCCCAAAGGTAGGCATGAATTGCCTCCTTTGACTCTTCTAAGGAAAGTTGAGTGGGTAAATTTTTCTCTTCTAAGAAAATTAAGTGGAATATATCATCAACTTTAGCGATCTTATGTTTTTTAACTTCAAGGCTTTCAATTATTTCGGATATCTCTACTCTTAGCTCCTCTTGACTTGACTCTAACTTCAATAACATATCATCATATTCAGCCAAAGCTTGATCAATCCCTTCTTTTTTAATAAAACTAGCTATTCCTTCCAAAATACTTCGGTCTATTGATTTTGCGATATAAAAAACATAACCCCGAGATGAGTAAAACGCATCCGGATGTTCTAAATAATAATCGCTTATCTCTTTAGGCGAAACACCAATCCGAAACCTCACATATTTATCAACAACATCCCTTAATCGGTATTGATCCTCAATTTTTTTCCGCAAAAGTGTAATTGTAAGTCCCTTTTCTTTTAGAGACTTCTCGAAATCTTCTCGGCTAGGGTGACCGGCAATTATTTTATCAATTCTATTTTCTATACGAAAAGAGGAAATTTCTAAACCTTCTTGCTTGGCTTTATCTAAAATAAGAGTATCCTCAATTAATTTCTCTAAAGCCATGCCTTTAAACTTCTCAGGCTCAGCTGAAAGATCCTCACTGTCTTCAAGCAAACGATAAGAAAGAGCCATAGTATACTCTTCTAAATCTCGTGAAGTAATAACTTGGTTATTCACCTTAACAATTATTTTACTTACCTCTTTGGCAAAGAGATTAAAAGAAAAAAACATCAACCCAATCACTAGTAGAATATTTAGCTTCATAACTGTTCCTCCTTGTAGCTATTCTTCAAGAACCAACGTCGATCTTGAAAGCAAGCTTTAAGTATTCTATCTCTTTTTTAAGTAAGCGGCAATACAAATCAAAGCCTACCATCCAAACAAAACCATGTTGCTCTTTACCTAAAATATTTCCAGCACCTCTTAATTCTAAATCAGTCATTGCAACCTCAAACCCGGCCCCAAGATGCGAAAATTCACAAATATGTTCAAGTCGTTTAGCAGCATCTTGAGGAATAACCCGTGCGCCTGGTATCACCAAATAAGCAAATGCTTGTAGGTTAAATCTGCCAACTCGGCCTCTTAGCTGATGTAGGTCTGCTAGACCAAATCTATAAGCATCGTTAATAATTATTGTATTGGCTGTAGGAATGTCTATGCCTGACTCAACAATGGCTGTCGAAAACAAACAATCGATTTTCTTGTTAATAAAATCCATCATAACCTTCTCCATTGCCTGGGTAGGAAGTCTGCCATGTACAAGACCTATCTTGGCCTCCTTCGGTAAGACCTTTACAAGGGACCGCTTAATCTCTTCAATGGTTTCAATCCGATTATGAATAAAAAAAACCTGCCCACCGCGTTTTAGCTCTTTAACTATTATCTCTTTTAGATTGTTGATGTTGTACTCAATAACCTTAGTCTTAACCGCTAATCTCGCTTTTGGCGGTGTCCGAATCATTGAGATACCTTTTAATCCAATTAAGCCCATGTAAAGAGTACGGGGAATCGGGGTTGCGGTTAGAGAAAGGATATCAATGCTTACTTTAAGTTTTTTTATTTTTTCCTTATGAGTAACTCCAAACTTATGCTCTTCGTCAATAATTAAAAGACCTAGATCCTTAAAACTAACATCATCAGAGAGAAGGCGGTGAGTCCCAACTATAATATCGATCTTCCCTTGGTCTATTTTTTTTAAGATCTCATCTTGCTCATGCTTAGTTCTAAAGCGTGAGAGCATTTCAACGTAAAAAGGGAAATCTTTCAGCCTTCTGGCTAAATTGGTATAGTGCTGATAAGCAAGTATTGTAGTTGGCACCAAAAATGCTACCTGCTTACCGCTCTGGACACCTTTAAAAGCTGCTCGCATAGCAACCTCAGTCTTACCATAACCAACATCTCCACAAATAATTCTGTCCATGCATCCAGCTCCCTGCATATCAGCCTTGACTTGTCTAGTTGAGTTTATCTGATCTTCAGTTTCTTTATAGGGAAAACTCTTTTCAAATTTTCTCTGCCACTGATCGTCAGCAATATATTTAAATCCTCCAATTACCTTCCTCTGTGCCTCCATTTTTAATATCTCTAAAGCAAAAGCCTTTATGCCTTTTTGAACTTTTTCTTTTATTCGCGTCCACTCCTTTGAGCCTAAACGTGAAAGATGCGGCCGCTTCTGGGAAAAACCGGTGTATTTTTGAACAAGGTGAGCATCTTCTTTTGAAACATAGAGTTTATCTCCTCTGTCATACTCTATCTCAAAGTAATAGCCCTCTTTTTCCTTAACAGTTAATAACTTTGCTCCGCAAAATTTACCAATTCCGTAACGGCTATGAACAGCGTAATCGCCTTTTTTTAGCCGTAAAACTGCTTCAAGAGGAAGATCTTCTGAACTATAGCGTTTAGCCGCTTTTAAATGCGGAATAATAATTAGCAGGTCGTAGTCAATTACTTTCTTGTTGAGTGCTTTGTCGAAACTGTAAATCTTTGATATAGTTTCAAATTCCCACTCAATCCTTAAGGGAAAGCTAAAATTTACCGGGTAAAGTTCTAAGGTGTCTCCCTGAAGAGTAAAATCCCCCTCCTCACTCACTGCATCAACCCGACGATAACCCAGAGAGATGAGCTCAGCCCTAGCCCTCTTAAGAGGTAATTCTTTATGTTTGTAGATTTTTAATGTATTAAACATCTCGCACCCTAACTTTACTAAACAAGCGTCGCTGGTTTTGTAAAGTTTAGGATATTGTAGACGGTCATCCGTGAAATATCCAGCTTTTGTGCTATTTCCCCTATCTTATACCCTCTGGCCACTAACTGCTCGATTAAATACTTTTTTGCCAACTTTTCTTGTGGTGCCCTTGACCTTATCGATTCCTTTATTGTTTTTATTTGCTCTTCTGGATCATTTTTTAAAATATCCGTACCCTTTAAGAATTTTCTCAGCTCTTCCTCAAAATAGTTGATATAAGACGGGAACTCGATAATATTCTTATATTTTATTTGAGCGGAGTTGAGTAGCAACTCACCATATTTTTTCCTTCCTCTACCAGCATCCTTATCGAGTGTCTTTAAAATGAACTCGGGATCAACAAAGCTATCCTTCTTGGTTTTAAGATATAGGTTTAAAGAGCTCCAACGATAACCCTGAATACTCTCGCAAAGCCTAGCTTTAAAGGGGTTGAGATGAATATAGAGTGAAATACTTAACAGATATATATCATCCAAACATAATGCTGCCCGATAAGGCCTTGAAAATACCGGCCCCTTTCTTTGATATTTTGTATTAAAATATTTAGCATACCTTTCACACAGTTTCTTTATTCCCGCGGAAAGGTCAGCATCAGTTATTTTCACTAAAAGGTGAAAGTGGTTCGGTATAAAAACAAAAGAAAATACACTCCATGAAAACTTTTTGACAACTTCTTTAAGAAGAGCTAGCATGCGTAAATAATCGCTCCTTTCCACAAAAATGAGCTCCTTGCCTGGTGCGCGATGAGTAACATGATATATCCCCCCGGGATAAATTATCTTATTCCGTGCATTTAAGTATCTTTTAACTTTACCTTTTTCTATATTTTCGTATAAACCCATAATATTTTACATTTTAAGCGTCGCTGGTTTTGTAAAGAATAAGGTGGTGGTATATGGCATGCTGTTAGCATGTTCTTTAAACTATTCCTAATGAACACGAGGTTTTCTAAAAAGAAGAACTAAGGGAGCAGCGATAAATATCGATGAGTAAGTACCGGCAATAATACCAACTAAGAGCGTAAAAGAAAAACCCTTTAGGATTTCTCCACCTACTAAAAACATTGAGACGACAACCATAAGAGTAGTAATCGATGTGATAATCGTTCTTGAAAGTGTACTGTTTATCGCTATATTGATAATCTCACCCAACGATGCCTTTCTTAACCGCGGAGAAACTTCTCTTATTCTGTCATAAATAACTATAGTGTCATTAATCGAATAACCAGCAACGGTTAAAAGAGCGGTTACGGTTAAAAGATTTACTTCATAACCAGCAAAACAAAGAATACCTAAGCAAATAAGTACGTCATGAAAAAGGGCAATTACAGCTGCAAAAGCAAAGTCAAAATGCTTGAACCGAAACCCAACATAAGCAAGTATACCTAAAAGAGCAAAAATTATAGCAAAATAGGCTTTCTTCCTTAAGGCTTTACCTACTGCCGGACCAACAGTTGTTGCCTTAAGTTCCTCGACACCTTGAAAATTCTTTTTTAAAGCCTGATCAAGTTCCGAAGCTAAGTCAGAGGTGCTTTTAATGCTTACTCCTCCAGGAATATCTTTAAACTCCTGAATTGCTACTTCATTATAACCTTCTTGCTTTAGAACACGCCTTAACTCTTCAGTATCAACCGGCGGACTAATTTTATACTCAAGCATTTGTCCACCTTTAAAATCTATACCTAAAACTGAATTCCCTTGGGAATAAAAATTGGCTACGCCTACTACGACAACAATCAAAGAAATAGCAATACAGACTCCTCTAAATTTTACAAAATTAATCTTAGAGACTGAGATTAACGAAAGCATTGTTAAACTCTTCAACCTTAAATCTAGAAGAAAAGAAAAAATTGTTCGCCCGATAAAAACTGAAGTAAATATACTAGCTATAATCCCTAAAGAAAGAGTAGTCGCAAAGCCTTTTATTGGTCCAGTTCCATAGATAAAAAGAAATAGAGCAGCAATAAGTGTAGTAACATTGGCATCAATAATCGTCCGCTTAGCCCGATTAAAACCATTCTTTATGGCAATACTTAATGGCTTATGTAAATTTAGCTCCTCCCTTATTCGTTCAAATATTAAAACATTGGCATCTACAGCCATACCAAGAGTCAGAATCATACCGGCAATACCCGGTAAAGTTAAAGTGCCCTTGAAAAGTTGTAAACCTGCCAAAATGAATAAAAGATTCAAAGCCAGGCATATAACTGTAATCACACCACCAAGAAGATAGTATACTAAAACAAAACCTACTACCAATGCTGCACCAAAAATTATTGATTTTATCCCTCGCTCAATAGAGTCAGAACCTAAAAGTGGGCCGACGCTTCTCTCCTCTTCAACCACCAAGGGAATTGGTAAAGCACCAGAGTTTAATACTGTTACCACTAGCCGAGCATCATCCAGAGAAAAATCTCCTCTAATTCGAGCTTCACCATTTAGT
>Ga0075116_10001216_pt1 | contig 11858 bp, 17 predicted proteins | sample AntAceMetag02UKC_FD_69786 | JGI IMG/M metagenome (GOLD analysis project Ga0075116, IMG submission 69786) | Saline lake microbial communities from Ace Lake, Antarctica- Antarctic Ace Lake Metagenome 02UKC | ecosystem: Environmental > Aquatic > Non-marine Saline and Alkaline > Saline | place...
ACCAGAAGTTTTGAAGACCAAATGCAATCAATTGTTGAAGCTAAAAAAGATTTAAGAATGAAAGAAGAAAAAATTTTGGATAAAGCAAAAAAAACTTTAATTAATATTTCAAAAGATTTTAACAAAAATGAAAAAGAAATTGGAAGAGAGCTTTTAGTTGCAAATCTTCAACAAAGAGAACAAGAAAAAATTGAAAACACTTTAGTTCAATGTCCTGTTTGTAAAAAAGGAGACCTTGCAATAACTTATTCAAGAAAAACAAAAAAACATTTTGTTGCTTGTGATGCTTACCCAACTTGCAAAACAACTTTTAGCCTTCCTCCTGGAACAATTAAAAAAACAGAAAAACTTTGCGAAAAATGCGGCTTTCCTTTAATGATGAGCTTAAAAAGAGGAAAACGTCCTTGGATTTTTTGCTTTAATTCTGCTTGCGAAAGCAATAAAGAAAGGTTGGAAGAGTATCGGAAGAAGAAGGAAGAAGGGGATTAAGAAACCCCAACAGCCCCTAAGCGTTGAAATATAAAACCTAACCCTGAAAAAAATAATGTAACAACCCCTATAAAAGCAATTATAATAGTAATCCATAGCATACGCTTACTATTACTCGACATTTTTTCACTATTATCCAAATTAATCATTGAAATAGCAAAATCTACCCCTTTTGGCGTAAGACTATATTGAATTTGTCCATTCTTCTTCTCTGAAACTATTTTAATGAGCTCATCATCTTTTATTATTTTAACTATCGTCTCTCCAAGTTCTTTTCCAAAATAAGTCTCAAAAATTCCAAAATAAAAATGTGCTGGATAACCTTTAAACAATTCCACCATAACTTTTTTAAAAGTTCTAATTGTAGTTATCTCTCCAATCTTATCCCCCCTAACAAAATATTTCTCTACCATAAAATTTTATGTTCAAATCCTTATTTAACAATTTCTCTTCTATAAATTATATATTAAAAAAACTCCTCCAAAATCTTCTGACTTCTCCTCTCCCTCAACTATATCCAACCACGTTTCCTAATCCCACTCTGAATAATTTCAAAACTAAATTCTTTCTCAGGCAAACTTCTATGCTTCAACAAAACTGCTTTTCGTCTGGCTCCACTTTTCTTCAATTCAATTATACATTTGCTCCAATATTTCATTAAGTCCCCTCCAACAATATTCATTTCACGTTCAACTCCTTTTTTCCAATCATCTTCAGATAAAAAACCCCCATAAACCTGATTTGTAATAATAATAGGAATTTTCTGCTTCCGTGCAATTTCTGCCAAAGATCTCATCTGTTTTGCAATCTCACTATTTACTTTTTTTATACTATCAGATTGTTTTGATTTAATTGCATCTCCTAATTCAAGTCTGTACAACATCGCCATCCCATCAACAACAATTAAGCTCACATGATTTTTCTTTACATTATCAAGCAATTTCAAAAAACACTTTTTCTGTTCTTCAAAATTCACAGGTTCCAGCAACAAAATATTTTCTAAAACTTTTTCATAATCTTCCCCAACAATCTGTTTAATTCTATCAACAGAAAATCCTCCTTCAGTATCAATAAAAATAACTTTATTATCTTTTTTCGCTTGACTACAACAAACCAAAAAACACAAATTCGTCTTCCCACAACCAGGAGGTCCAGCAATCATTGTAATCACATCTTTCTCATAACCTCCGTCAAGCCATTTAGTAAAATCTAAACTTCCTGTAGAAATTTTATTTTCATTCATAAATAATAAAGAAAATTAATGTTAATAAGGATTACGATACTATTTCAATTTTTTAAAATCATTAAGTGTTTTATCTAAATCTTTTTCAATAAAATCAACAGCATCTGTAATAGCTTTTTTTGCTGTCTTGCCCTTTGTCTTAACTTTCAAAATAGGTTTTTCTGTTGGGTGTTTTCTTTTCCACGCCGCAAAATCAACAGCAGAATCTTTATTCAAATAAACTCGAAGAATCTCTGCAATCGTCAAACTTTCAATTTCAACTTCTATTTCATCTTTTGATTGTTTCAAAATATTAATTTCCATATTAAATTAGAATAAAAACAATTTAAAAAGCTTGTTATTTTCCAAAAAGAATCCTATCAATCTCTTCTTGAGAAAGGTCCTCTTTATCTAAATTAATTTTCTCTGGTTTTTTGCCCCCGAATATTCCATCCTGCATATCAGGGGGTACACCTTCAGGTGCTAATATCTCTTCTTCTTTTTTCTGCTTCCCCTTTTGTAAATCAGAAATTGTTAAGGTTCTTGTAGTAGTCTCATCAAACTTAACTTTGTCTTCCTTAACACTCTGAAAAAAAGTCTCTTTAATTTTTTCAACATCTTTTTCAAAAGAATTTTTTTCGCTTGTATCAATCTCCATTTCCACAGAATGGACTCCTCTTGGTGTAAATTCATTCTTAATCCTAATTCCCAAATAATTTTCAATCTTACTTACTAACACAAAATTCTTTTTTGGAAGAATTCCTTTCTCTGCCATTTTAATTGCTTCTTCAGATTCTTCAATTGCTTCTGCAAATTGTTTTTGGTTCAATTTTTTAGATCTTCTTGCTCTCATAATAATCCAGTGAAAATGATCAACCATTCCAAAAGGATTTTTATCTAAAACATTCTTGCGAAAATTTTCATTTGCAAGTTTCATCAAAGATTCATCTTTAACGTTAGAAATTTGTATACTAATTTTATCTTCATTATTTTTTATCTCAATTCCAGATAAACGGGAAAGCCGTTCGTGAACAGTCGGTCTTTTTTCAAACTCTTCTCTAACATACTTCATAATAGGTATATCTTCTTCAAAAGAGCATTTTCTGCAAATTTTAACAATCCCTTTTTCAGAAACAGCACTAAAAAGCAAAGCCTTATCTCCTGAAACCCCACACTTAAAACATTTATCCATTATAAAAAAAGAAAAAGAGCATTTTTTAAGATTGTTGTGGTAAAAATCAATTAAGATATTTATCCATCTCTTTTAATTCTTGAATACTCACAACCTTAATTTCCTCATCAATTAAAATAGTTGGTAATTCAGTAATATTATATTCTTCAAGTAGCAAATTAATTGCAAAAAGATTGTTATCTGCTGCTATTGGAATAAGCATAATTTTATCTTGTTTTTCTTGTTTTAATTGAAACAATAAATTTGAAATAACATTTTGCATTGATTTCTGCTCAATAGAAGGGTCATTATATTTATAAAAATAAACTAAATTATGATAATTAGGATTACATTTTTCCTTAATCTTAATACTATTAATCCAAAAAAGAGTCCTTAAAAGATCATATCTTTTATGTTGAAGAATAATCTCGTTATTAATTCTGTTTGCTTCTTCGTATTCTTCAATAATTTGTGCTTGTTCATAAATATTATCAGCAAATCTTATGTTTTCTTTTACAAGAAGGTCACAATCAAAATCAATAAAACTAAAAGCATCACTTTGGATTTTCTGATCTAAAAGTTCTAAATCTGATTCAAGATACCAATTATTTATCTTGTCAATCCTCGAAGATTCTAATTGATAGCCAAAAAAAATTCCAATATTAAAAATTATAATTGTTAATATCAATGCTTGCAAAAAAACATATTTTTGATTAGTCATTTTATCTCCATTTCCTCTTTCCTGTAAAAAAATGATACAAAGAAGATATCATTATAAACGGATATACTGAAAGATAAATCAAAAGATAAATTAGTATATTAAAAATGTTTTGTTTTTTCAAAACTCCTGATTTCATAATTCCTAACACAATCAAAGTAAATATTGCTCCTAAAATAAACAATACAACGCCAAGATAATTAAGGAAACTAGGAGTAATTAAAAAATCTTCCATTGTAATTAAAGGGGTTCCAAGACTCACAGAATATTTTGCAAACAAATAATTATTGAAAATTCTCGTTGTAGTTAAATAAAAAAAGATACTAAGACCTAAAAGACCTAAAAATAATTGTAAGGCAAAAAAAGGTAGAATAAAAAAACCAAGCATTCCTCTTTGAAGGAAGCATTTTTTATATTTTGAGATGCACTGCAAACCACCAATATTCCACCTTCTTCTCTGCCTATACCATTCATTTAATTTCTTTGGAATAGTTGTAGTTGCATAAGTTTGCAAGCACATCCTTCGATTATAACCTTCATAAGCCAAATGCCAAGTTGCTTCAATATCTTCTGTCATGTTTTTTTCATCAAATCCTCCTATCTTAACAAGAGCTTCTCTTCTATAAAGAGCCAAAGGACCTGGAGTTACATAAATTGCATCAACATAGTCCAAAAGTTTCCTAGTGAAGGCAATAATATGGTATTCAATTGTCTGTAATCTCTCAAAAAAAGCCTTTCTATTACGCGGAATAAAAAAACAAGTAACAGCCCCAACAGTTTGGTCATCAAAAAATCCAACCATCTTAGAGAATGCCTCCTTAGCAGGATAACTATCTGCATCAACAACAGCAATAAGATCTGTCCTTGCCTTCTTCAAACCAAAATTCAAAGCAGACGCCTTACCACCATTCTTTTTTGTATAAACTTTTACTTTACTATACTTCTCCAATTTCTTAGCAATTTTCAAAGTATTATCTGTACTACCATCATCAACAATAATAATTTTTTTTAAAAAAGGATAATCAGAATTAAGAAGTGCCTTAACAGTATCTTCAACAGTTTTCTCTTCATTATACGCAGGAACAATTACAGTTATTCCATACTTCTTTTCAGTTTTAGGATAATCAAACAAGTGTTTTCTATTCTTCTTATATAACAACAAAAACGACAACAGGAAAAAAAGTGAAACAAACATATACCCTAAATAAACAATTGGAAAGAATTCCATCTTATTCTACATTATCAACTTCTTTTAAAGATTGCCGTGCTAAACTCCCAGAATCAGCAACATTAAAATAATCGTAAAATTCATCGCTGAGCGAAAGTTCATTAGTATGCCCGATTTTTTTCTTTTTAATCAATCCAAGTTCAAAAAATTTCTTCACATGGTCATAAGCTTTATTACCTCTAATCTTAATCACAACAGATTGCTTTATTGGTTGCTTAAACGCAATAATCGCTAAAGTCTCTTGCTCTGCCTTAGAAAACTCTGCACTCCCTGTCGCCAACTTATTAATTATCCCAGAATACTCCTGCCTAACATCCATCTTCCACAAACCATTTTTTTCTACAATCTCCATCGCAGATTCCTGTTTTTCATATTTATCCTGAAGTTTCCCAATCAACTCATTAATTATTATTGGATTCAAATCACTAAGAGAAATTAATTCCTGCATATTTAAAAACCTGCCAGACACAAAAAAAACCGCCTCTAATTTTTTTAAATTTTCTCTTTGTTTTCCTTCTTCAATTTCTTCAGCAGTTTTACTTGTAATATCCATAAATTAAGAAGAAAGAAGCAGGATTTAAAAATTTGAGTGTAGTAAAAACAACATGAACAAAAGAGCAAAATTTATAATTATAATCTTAATTATTATCCTTTTAATATTTGGCTTATTTCTTATAAGACTAATTTCTCCTCGAGAATTAGACGATGTCTCACCAGAAATTCCTTGTCAAAAAGAATATCTTGAAAAAAGTAGTATATTATGGATAATTCCAAAATTCAATAATAAATCAATTTCAGAGAATCAAGAATGGTGTGAAGAAATTTTAGCAATGAACAAAACACTAGGTTTACATGGAGTGATACATGAATTTGAAGAATTCAAAACAAACAAAAATCAAAAATATCTCCAAGAAGGAATAAGGATATTTGAAGGATGTTTTGGATTTAAACCAACAATCTTCAAACCACCCCAAATAAAAATCAGTAAAGAAAATAAGAAGTTAATAGAAAATAATAATATGAAATTAAAATTAGAATTTAATCAGTTAATTCACAAAGTTTACCATTGTGATAATACTGGCAGATTTAGTAATGAATTTATTGATTTTTTCTAGATCTTTTATAAAGAATATCAACAAATTTCTTCTAAGAATGATATCATAAATAAACTTATGATAGGATCTCATGTTATGTGCAATCGAGAAAAAGACTATAAACATAAGAGCAAAAAACAATCTTGTCAATCATTTATATAACATGCTAAATAATTCTTTTTCTTCGGCTGGAGACAGAGAAGAAGTGCCTTTATTAGATTTCTTTGCTTCAGGTACCATATGAATTGGCGCAATAGGTCCACTAAATTCGGCCATCTCTTTTTTTATTCCCTTTGCAAATGATTCTAAGTCATTATATTTACTATTAGTATAAACTACATGCTGACCATTTCTCAGTGTAGAAAATTCAGGTCCCCGAACTGATTTGTAATATGCTACTAAATGAAATTCAATCATTTTGAATTTATAATCCAAGGGTATATAAATTTTTCTTAAATCCCAAACCTCAAAATTCCCCCAATTCCACTTAAATTAAAAAACTGCTCTCCTTCTGAACTATCCGTAGAAATAATCTCAATATCTGAACTAATATTTTTTGCAAGAGCCATCAACTCTTTAGAAATTTTCTTATTAATCTTTTTAGAAATCAACAAGGTTTCAACAGCCCCATAATTTAATGCGTGCTTTGTATCTTCAACTCCACGCGTAGCTAAATATGGTTTCTCACCTAATGTCTCAAAAAACTTTTCCAAAATTTTCTTCTCATGAATAACTTCTTGCTCAGCCAAAACATCCTGACTCGCAGTCACCAAATCCTTTAACCCAGACTCATCTGTATTCCCAATATCTTTAACTCCAATAACCTTATCTTGCAACTGAGTCTGCAAATATTTTCCATCAAGAAACTCATCCTTTGTTGGAACAGGGCCCCCAACTAAAATTCCTTTCAACTTTTTATTTTCAAAAAAAATCTTTTTAATTTCTTCTGCAATTCTCTTATAAAAATCTTTTGTTAAACCCTCTGTAATTCTATGAAATCTCTGACTTGACTGCCCCCCTGCTCGAACTTTGCTCGGAATTCCTGATGACATATTATGCAACATCTCAATTCTCTTTCCCTCCAAAATACCAATTGTCGCCTCTTTCCTATCCATCACAAGCAATCCAAAAACCTCATCAATCTCCAACTGATCCTGCAACACCTCTAAAACAAACTCTTTATCACAACGATACAATCTAATCTTTAAAGGTTGCGGTGGCTCAATATTCCATAATTGTAAATCACTTTGTCCTTCTTTCTTAGAAATATTCCCTGCAAAAACAGCCATCCCATTTTCAGGAGTTTTTTTAAAATCCTTCAAAAACCGTACGATTTTATCCAATGCCTCACCAACATTTTTCCTAGTAGCAGTTGACTTAATATTCTTAGCCGTTGATTTCTCTGCCTCCAACTGCCTCTGAACAGAATTCACATCATAACCAGCAGGAATATACACACTAATCAATTCAGTCGCGCGCCCTTTATGTTTTCCCAATTCTTCTAAAACATTTTCTAATTCTTCTTTTGTTAATTTTGTCATTTTATAAATTCAACTTTAAATTTTCCTTTTTTAATTTCCTTAGCATTTGTAACATCTTTCAAATCTTCAAGAATCTCTTTTAATTTTTCTTTATTCTCAATTGTCAAGACAATTTCAGAGTTCATTGGCTTTCCTGCTTTTGTTTTTTCTTGCCTAACTTTTGAAATAACTTCCAACATCAAATTCAAAGTCTTTTTGGATTTAACTTTATCAATTCCAGGCCATTTAGAAATATGAATACTCTTATATTTCTCTGTTTTCCTAAAATGCTCTTGATAAATCTCTTCTGTAATAAAAGGCATAATCGGTGCCATCATTTTTAGAATAGATAACAAGGATTTATATAAGGTATATTGGGCTGATCTTTTCTTGTTTCCTTTTTCATTGTAAATTCTCTTTTTAACAATTTCAAGATAATTATCACAAAACATTTTCCAAAAAAAGTTTTCAACTTCTGATCTTGCTTTTGAATATTCATATTTTTCAAAACTATCAGTAGCAAATTTTATCACAGAATTTAGTTCTCCCAAAAACAACTCATCAATCTTCTCTAACTTTTTCACATTCTTCCCATCATAATCTTCCAAGTTCATAAAAACAAATTTAGAAGCATTTATTAATTTAGTAATAAACTTCTTTCCATCAACAACATCTTTCTCCTGATAATCAAAATCTTTCCCTAACTTTGATGAAGAAGCCCAAAACCTAATCGCATCTGCCCCATATTTATCAATAACTTCCTGCGGTCTAATAACATTTCCTTTACTCTTAGACATCTTCTCCCCTTTTAATGTGACAAATCCAGAAATTACAACATCTTTCCAAGGATTTTTCTTAAAATGTAATTCTGATTTAACAACAGTATTAAACAACCAAAAAGAAATTATATCATGTGCTTGAGGCCTAAGTGACATTGGAAAAATCTTTTTCTGCACATCTTTAGGCATTAATTGAGTAACAATCTGAGGAGTCATTGATGAAGTAAACCATGTATTCAAAACATCTTTCTCAGGAACAATCTTTTTAGATTTACATTTAGGACATTGTTTAACAGGTGGTTTATCATTTAAAGGGTCAACAGGCAAATCTTTTTCATTAGCAACAATAACTTCTCCACAATCTTCACAATACCAAACAGGAAACGAAACCCCAAAATGTCTTTGATTAGAAACCAACCAATCCCATTGCAATCCTTTAACCCAATTATCATATCTAACTTTCATAAACTTAGGATACCAATTCAACTCAGCCCCCCATTTCAACATGTCATTTTTTAAATCCAAATATTTCAAAAACCATTGTTTACTTTTTACAAATTCAATCTCTGTCCCACATCTTTCATGAACATTAACAGAATGTACAATATCTTTCTCACCAACTAAAAAATCCCCTTCTTTTAAATCACTAATAATTTTTTTCCTTGCTTCTTTAACCCCAAGTCCTTCATACTTCCCAGCTAAAGAAGTCATTTTTCCGTCACGTCCAATTGCTTCTTTAATTTCAAGATTATAAGCCTTTTGCCATTCCATATCTGTCTGATCACCAAAAGTCGCACAATAAGCAATACCTGTTCCTTTCTCAGGATCTACTCTTTTATCTTCTAAAATAGGTACCTCAATATTAAACAAAGGAATTTTTGCTTTTTTACCTTTAAGAGGTTTATATCTCTTATCATCAGGATGATAAAATACTGCAACACTTGCAGGAAACAATTCCGGACGTGTTGTAGAAATAATCAAATCTTTTCCATCCACATCTAATTTAACATCAACAAATGTCGAAGGAATTTCCTTATCCTCAACCTCAACTTGCGCAATTCCTGTTCTACATTCAGGACAATACATTGTAGGTGCATCTCGCCTTTCCATTCTCCCTTTCTTATACAAATCCAAAAAAGACCATTGAGCAATCCTCCGCGAATGCTCATCAATAGTAGAATAAAGAATATCCCAATCACAACTTATCCCAATATTCTTCCAATTCTGCCTAAAACTAGGCAATTCTTCTTTCAAAAAATTCATACAAAATTTAATGAATTTTTCACGAGACATTTCTTTTGACATAATATTCTTCTTTTTCTCAACAAGTCTTTCTGTAGGCAAACCATTATCATCTGTCCCAAAAGGATAAAATACATTAAAACCTTTCATTCTTTTATATCTAACAAGAAAATCCTGTTGAGAATACGAACACGCATGTCCAATATGCATTTCACCTGAAACAGTTGGAGGGGGTGTATCAACAGAAAAAACTTTTGATTTACTTTTAACATCAAATTTGTAAATTTTTTCCTTCTCCCAAAAATCAGCCCATTTCTTTTCTATTGCTTTAAAATCAAAATTATTTTTAGTCATAGTTTATTTCAATCAAGAAACTTTTAAAAACTATCTATATCTTTTTAAATCATGGCAGATAATCAAATTCAAATGCCCGGGGGATTTGGCGGGTTAACGAGATTCAGTGAAGAATACTCAAGCAAATTCAATTTAAAACCAACTCATGTAATTGTATTTATAATTATGATAATTATTTTCAGATTTTCTTTAGGAATATTTCTTAGTTGAATATATTAAAACACATAAATCTTTAAAAAGTTGAAGAAGCAGGGAACTTTATGACAACTTTGAAAAGAATGTTTTTTAGCAAAGGAGATGAAAGGGTAAAATACTTAGTAAAAAAACATGAAGGAAAAAATTTAATCCTAAGAGATGATAGATATAGTGAAAATAAGTATCTCTCAGGAAAAGTTGTTTTGCAGAATGATGATGAGTTTGAAATTATGCATTCCAAAAAAAATATTGAGCGAATAAGGTATGACTCAGTAATTGAAGCTATAGTGGACCTCAATAATCTCCCTTAGTTTTTCGTTAACCACTCTACTAATCTGCGAGCGTTAGCGAGCAGTAATTTCAATAGAAAATTATAAATAATCTCTCTGATAACTAAAAAAATGTTTCCAGGAATGAACCCAAAAAAAATGCAGGCAGTTATGAAACAGATGGGAATTTCTCAAGAAGAAATTGACGCGTCAAAAGTAATAATTGAAAAAACAGACAACACTAAAATAATAATTGAGTTTCCTTCTGTAACAAAAGTGAAAATGCAAGGACAAGAAACTTTTCAAATTGCAGGAAAAATTAAAGAAGAAACTTCTGCTCCTGAAATTTCAGAAGATGACATAAAAACAATTATTGAAAAAACAGGCAAATCAGAATCAGAAGCCAGAAAAGCTTTAGAAAAAACAGGTGATTTGGCAGAAGCTATTTTGGAGTTGAGTTAAAATGATTGAAAAAGAAGTTATTTTAGTGAAAAAAATTAGTTCCAATGGAATGTGAGATAATTAAAGTACCACTTAGAATTAATTTTGTAAGACAAGGAGATAAATATGTTCCAACAAAAATTATTAGTGTGCCTAAATGTATTATTACCAAATCTGACATAATCGAAATCCCGTATTATATTCCAAAAATTAATTAATATTTCTTATCACCAACTTTCCTTACAAGCTACCTTCGCCAAATGTTCTAATTGTTTTATCCTTTCATCAAGATATTTTCCAAAAGACTCTTTCATGCTTTTATATGAATCAAAACTAGAACGAATTCTCTCGATTTCCTTAGGCGGAAAATCAACTTCTCCAAGGTCCCTATATATTCCAGCAATGTTTTCTTTTTTCCCTAGTTTTAAATCTTCTTCTATTCTTTCGTATCAATACGCTTATCTGCATCATATCTATTAGAAAAAGTTTCATCACAACAAGCTAGAACACCAATATTTGGGATATATAAAAATCTTCTTTCATCCAAAGCAGGTTTTAATAAAACAGAAAAATAATGTCCTTTAATTGTCTTCCCCATAACTTATTATCTACTACAATCTATATAAGTATTTATGTAAATAATTATATATTCTAATTCCCTTATATTTTTAATGGATAAATTCCTCGAAAACCTCCAAGAAGCGAGCAAAATAATCTCCACTGCTGACCACATGCTTTATGTAACATTTCCATTAATCAAAGATAAAAAACTCTTATTAAAAATTTTAACAGATATAAAAATGGCGCTTTCCAAGTGCATTAGTTCAATACTCCAATACGAATATTTATACAAAAGAATAAAACTTTACAATAACCCAAAAACAAATTTCAAAACATTTGAAGAAAAATGTGCTGAAAAATATGGTGTCACAAAACAAGACACAAAATTAATTTTAGAATTATTTGATATCATAGAAAAACATAAAAAAAGTTCAATAGAATTTATGAAAAACACAAAAATTATTATTCTATCTCAAAATTTACAACAAAAAACAATAACTGCTGAAAAAATAAAAGAATTTTTAACATTAGCAAAAAATATTCTAAAAAAAATTAAAGAAACAATTTAAAGATAA
>Ga0075116_10001217_pt1 | contig 11854 bp, 19 predicted proteins | sample AntAceMetag02UKC_FD_69786 | JGI IMG/M metagenome (GOLD analysis project Ga0075116, IMG submission 69786) | Saline lake microbial communities from Ace Lake, Antarctica- Antarctic Ace Lake Metagenome 02UKC | ecosystem: Environmental > Aquatic > Non-marine Saline and Alkaline > Saline | place...
GTTGATCTTTCCAATGTCTTATTTTTAGCCACCTGCAACAACACCAGGGGAATAGCAACCGCTGTTTTGGACAGAATGCAAATACTTCAAATGCCCTCGTATACTGATGACGAAAAAATACATATCGGTAGAGACTATATTCTACCCAATGCTCTAAAAGAATCAGGTCTTAGTAAAGATTTGGTTACTATTGATCCAAACCTTTGGCCCAAAATTGTCCGCCCATTGGGCTATGATTCCGGCATAAGAACTTTAGAGCGCAATATCGAAGGTATCTGCCATAAAATCGCTAAAAAAGTAGTCCAAGGAGAAACAGACAATTTTTACATCACTGACAAAAACATCAAGTCCTTCCTCCCGGAGTGGTAAAAGGTTATTGTTTTTCTGATAATTTTTTGATAATATAAGGCGTAAAGCAAAAAACTGCTTTTTAGAGGGCAGTTTTTTAGTTTGGCGAAAGAAAAAAAAGATTCCTGCCTGCCAGCCTCGCCGAGTCTAGGCGGGCGCAGGAATGACAATATAAAATTATGGCAACAACAGACAACAAAACAGTAGTTGAAAAAAGAGACGTCCCCTTGGACAAAATCCGTAACATCGGTATTATTGCCCATATTGATGCCGGAAAAACTACCACCACCGAGAGAATCCTTTTTTATACCGGCAGGACTTACAAAATCGGTGATATTGATGATGGCGATACGCAAATGGATTGGATGGACCAGGAAAAAGAAAGAGGCATTACTATCCAGTCAGCCGCTACAACTGCTTTTTGGAAAGATTATCGGATAAATATCATTGATACTCCCGGACATGTTGATTTTACTGCCGAGGTTGAACGCTCTTTGCGCGTACTTGATGGAGGAATAACTGTTCTTGATTCCGAAGAAGGCGTCCAGTCGCAATCAGAAACTGTTTGGCGCCAGGCAGACAAATACAATGTTCCTAGAATTTGTTTTTGCAACAAAATGGATAAAATCGGAGCTGATTTTCTAAAAACAGTAGAATCAATAAAAGAAAAATTAGGCACAAATCCCCTGATTATGGCTTTGCCTATCGGAGCGGAAAAAGAATTTAAAGGAATAATTCTTCTTATGGAAGAAAAAGCTTTGGAATGGAAGGGAGATGAGACAGGGGCAAAGTTCAAAGAAGTCCCCATTCCCGAAAATATGAAGGATGAGGTGGAAAAATACCGCCACCAAATGATTGAAAAAATTTGTGAAACAGATGATAATTTATTGGAAAAATATCTTAATGGTGAAGAAATTTCCACTCCTGAATTAAAAAAAGCTTTAAGAAAAGCTACTATTGCCTATAAAGTAGTTCCTATTTTCTGCGGTTCTTCATTGCGAAACAAAGGGGTTCAGCCTTTACTTGATGCTGTTATTGATTATCTCCCTTCGCCGGTTGACATTCCGCCTGTTGAAGGTTATAATCCGAATAACCAAAACAAAGAAGAAAGATCCACCAAAAAAGATGGAGATTTTGCTGGTTTGGCTTTTAAGATTCAGACAGATCCTCATGTAGGACGTCTGACTTATATTCGGATTTATTCCGGCACCTTGAAATCTGGAAGTTATATAATAAACGCTGCTAAAAGGAAAAAAGAAAGAATTGGCAGACTTCTTCTTATGCATGCCAATAAAAGAGAAGAAATCAGCGAAGCCTTGGCTGGTGAAATTGTCGCTGTTGTAGGCCTGAAAAATACTGTTACCGGAGATACTTTATGCGACGAAAAATATCCCATAGTTTTAGAATCAATCACTTTCCCGGATCCGGTTATTTCTCTGGCTATTGAGCCGGAAAGCCGATCCGCTCAGGAAAAACTATCTTATGCTTTAAGGAGATTATCAGAAGAAGATCCAACATTTAGGATAAAAACTGATCACGAAACCGGCCAAACAATTATTCAGGGAATGGGTGAACTGCATTTGGAAATAATTGCCGACAGGCTGAAAAGAGAATTTAAAGTTGAGGCAAGCACCGGCAAACCAATGGTTGCCTATAAGGAAACTATTACCAATGAAGCTCAAGGAGAAGGAAAATATATACGCCAATCAGGAGGCCGCGGGCAATATGGCCACTGTTTAATCAGAATAAAACCTAAAGGCAGAGGTGAAGGCTTTGAATTTGTAAATAAAATTAAAGGGGCTTCTATTCCTCGGGAATTTATTCCTGCTGTAGAAAAAGGAGTAAAAGAAGCAATAGAAAATGGAGTACTAGCAGGCTATCCGCTGACGGATTTTGAAGTAGAATTGTATGATGGAACTTTTCATGAAGTTGATTCTTCGGAAATAGCTTTTAAAATAGCCGGTTCCATGGCTTTACAGGACGCTACCAAAAAAGCAGGATTAGTATTGCTGGAACCGATTATGAAGCTGGAAGTATCCGTACCCGAAGAATACATGGGAGATGTTATCGGCGATTTGTCGGCAAGAAGAGCGCAAATTTCAGGAACAGAAATCAGCAGAAATTTGAGGATAATTAAATCCAAAGCTCCCTTGGCTGAAATGGCGAAATATGCCACCAGCTTGCGTTCAATGACAAAAGGCAGAGGCACTTTTTACATGGAACCGTCTCATTATGAGGAAGTTCCTAAAAATATAACAGACCAGATTGTTAATAAAAACAATAAAGACGGTTCAAAAAAAAGATATTAATTTTAAAAAAATATTATTAATTTGAAACAATTATAAAAATTTTAATTAGTTAATTAAGTTAATTAAGTTAATTAAGCGAGTTAGGCAATCAGGAAATTCTCTAATTCTCTAATTCTCTAATTCTCTAAAATTCATGGCTACATTTAAAAGAGACAAACCCCACTTAAATATTGGTACTATCGGTCACGTTGACCACGGAAAGACTACTCTATCTGCTGCTATTACCCAAACTTTGGCCAAAAAAGGCCAGGCAGATGCTCTAAAATTTGAAGATATTGACAAAGCGCCTGAAGAAAAGGAAAGAGGAATTACTATCAATATTACTCACTTGGAATATACGACAGATAAAAGACATTATGCTCACATTGATTGTCCGGGACACAAAGACTACATAAAGAATATGATTACCGGCGCCGCCCAAATGGATGGCGCTATTTTAGTAGTTTCTGCTCCTGATGGCCCTATGCCCCAGACAAGAGAGCATGTACTTTTGGCAAGACAGGTAAACGTACCTGCTATTGTTGTTTTCCTAAATAAGTGCGATATGGTAGATGATCCTGAACTGATTGAATTGGTGGAAATGGAAGTAAGGGAATTGCTTAAAAAGTATAAATTTCCCGGAGACGACATTCCTATTATAAGAGGTTCAGCTCTCAAAGCCTTAGAAGGAGATGAAAAAGAACAGGAAAAGATTTTAGAATTAATGAAAGCAGTTGATGATTCTGTTCCTGATCCCAAAAGGCCTCTAGACAAACCGTTTTTGATGCCTGTTGAAGACGTTTTCTCTATCAAAGGCAGAGGAACAGTAGTTACCGGTAGAATTGAAAGAGGTATCGTAAAAGTTGGCGACAAAATAGAAATTGTTGGTTTAAAGAAAACCAAAGAAACAATTGTTACCGGCGTGGAAATGTTTAGAAAAAGCCTTGATGAAGGACAGGCTGGCGACAATGTCGGCGTACTTTTGCGCGGTATTGAAAAAGACGGAGTTGAAAGAGGCCAAGTTTTGGCAAAACCAAAAACTTCCACTCCTCACAAGGAGTTTGAAGCCGAGGTTTATGTCTTAACTAAAGAAGAAGGAGGCCGTCATACACCGTTTTTCACCGGCTATAAACCCCAGTTTTATATTAGGACAACCGATGTTACCGGAGAAGCCAATCTTCCTAAGGGAGTAGAAATGGTTATGCCGGGTGACAGTGCCAAAATGACAGTAAAGCTAATTGCACCGGTAGCCCTGGAAAAAGGACTCAGGTTTGCTATTAGAGAAGGCGGCAAAACTGTCGGTGCTGGTGTTATTAGTAATGTCATTGCCTAACCGTCTGTAAAAAAGGAAAAATTAATAGATAAATTGACTCTAGGATTTAAAAACTAGAGTCAATTGTTTTAACATAAATGGCAGAAAAACAAAGAATTAGAGTTAAGTTAAAATCATTTGACCATCGGGTAATAGATGATTGTTGCGCTAAAATACTGCAAACTGCCTTATCTACCGGAGCTAAAGTCGTAGGACCGGTTCCTTTGCCGACAAAACGGAAATTAATTGTAGTAACAACCAGCCCTCATACTGACAAGGATGCGCGTGAGCACTTTCAAATTTTAACTCATAAAAGGCTAATAGATATTATCCAGCCAACCAACAAAACAATTGATTCTTTAATGCACCTGGAACTGCCTGCAGGGGTTGGGATTGAGATAAAGATGTAGGGTTTTAATCACAAATCTCAAGCATCCAAATAACAAATAATTTAAAATCCCAATATTTAATATGCTAAACACTTATTTCGGTTACAAGCTAGACCAGACACAAACCTTTGATGATAAGGGAAAAAGACTAGTGGTTACAAAGATTACAGCCCAACCAATGGAAGTTATTCGGATAAAAACTTCCAAAAAAGATGGATACAAAGCGGTAATAGTCAATATTAAAAGTCCTTCCAAGAGAAAAATACTAAGAGAAATAAGATTGGCAAATAATGAGGAATTTAAGACCGGAGATAAGCTGACAATTGATCAGGTATTTAAAGAAGAAGATAAAGTAATGGTTTCCGGCATCACTAAAGGAAAAGGGTTTGCTGGAGTTATTAAAAGATGGGGATTTGCCCGTGGTCCAAGAACTCACGGTCAATCCGACAGATTAAGAGCTCCAGGGTCAATTGGCCAGGGAACTGATCCGGGCAGAGTTTGGAAAGGCAAGAAAATGGGCGGAAGAATGGGAGGAAAAGGCAAAGCAATAAAAGGTTTGAAAATAGCAAAAATTAGCAAAGAAGAATCACAACTTTGGGTAACCGGACTGGTACCGGGAGCAAAGAAAGGATTACTAAAAATATCTAAGCAGTAAAAGTTTAAACTTTTGCCTCTTAAATTTACATAATTTTAGAAAATAGTTATGCCAACAACAGATGTTTATTCTACCAGCGGAAAAAAACTGTCCAAAATATCTTTACCTAAAGACATTTTTGCTGTAGAAATTAATAAAAAATTAATTGCTCAAGCTGTCAAGGTTTATTTATCAAACCAGAGACAAGCTACTGCCAAAACAAAATCTCGCAGTGAAATTAATTTTTCTAAAAGAAAAATCTGGAAGCAAAAAGGAACAGGAAGAGCTCGACATGGCGCCAAATCAGCGCCAATCTTTGTTAAAGGAGGCCGAGCACACGGACCAACAGGAGAACAAAACTATAAATTAAAGCTAAGCCAAACAATGAAAAAAAAAGCTTTAGCAAGCGCATTAACACAGAAATTAAAAGACAATCAACTGATTGTTATTAAAGGATTGGAGAAAATAAAAGGAAAAACTAAAGAAATGAATAAGATAGTTGTCATGTACCAGAAGCAAATTTCCAGCAAAAATAAAAAGAAAAAAATTAGAATAAGCATCATTTTGCCAAAAGTATGGGAAAATGTAATTAGAGCAGGAAGAAACATACCCGGCTTAGATTTTATGCAAGCAAAACAATTAAATACTTATGAAGTTTTGAATGGAGGAATGTTGGTTTTTGCTAAAGAAAGCATAGAAGCATTAAAAGAAAGTCCAAAGTCCAAAATAAAAACTAAAAAAACATAAAACTGCCCTTTTTGCTATGAATATAACAAACATTATCAAAGGACCGGTCATTACTGAAAAGTCGCATCAATTGATAGGCGATAAAAATGCTTATACCTTAAAAGTTGCTGGACAGGCAAATAAGTTTACTGTTAAAAATGCAGTTGTAGAGCTTTATGATGTTACTGTTCTGTCAGTAAATATTCTTAATAAACCGCCAAAAATAAAAAACGTTGGCAAAAAAAGAAGGCCGGTAAGCATTGCCGGGTTTAAAAAAGCGATTGTTATTTTAAAAGAGGGTGACAAAATACCTCTTTTTGAGATCGAAAAAGGCAAAAAATGAGTTTAAAAACATTCAAACCAACTACGCCTGGAACAAGACACAAAACAGTTCTTGATTTCTCTGGATTGACCAAAAAAAGACCAGAAAAAAAATTAACTAAGGCAAATAAAAGGAAAGCCGGACGCAACTCAGCAGGCAAGATAACTACTAGGCACAGGGGCGGCGGTGAAAAAAGACTTTACAGAATGATTGATTTTTTACAAAATAAAAAAGACATACAGGCTACTGTTTCCGCTTTGGAGTATGATCCCAATAGAACAGCGGCAATTGCTTTGCTTGTTTACAAAGATGGGGAAAAACGATATATTCTAGCGCCGGAAGGATTAAGCCAAAAAGATACAGTTATTGTTTCTGAAAATGCTGAACTAAAGACAGGGAACAGGATGCCTTTAAAAAAAATTCCTGCCGGTATGCCGATTCATAATATTGAACTAAAACCAACAAAGGGCGGGAAAATAGTAAAATCAGCAGGGACACAGGCAATAATTCAATCGAAAGAAGGAAAATACGTTATTATAAAAATGCCTTCTTCTGAAATTCGCCGGGTACCTGAAGACTGCTGGGCCAGTTTGGGCCAAGTAAGCAATCCTGATTGGCGTCATGTAGTTTTAGGTAAAGCAGGGAGAAAAAGGCATTTAGGCATTCGTCCGACTGTTAGAGGCGTAGCTATGCATCCCGGAGCGCATCCTCACGGCGGCGGTGAAGGACGGAGCGGTATCGGTATGCCTTCGCCAAAAAGCCCCTGGGGCAAGCCGGTTGGAGGAACAAGAACAAGAAATAAAAAGAAATACAGTAATAAATTAATAATCAAACGGAGGAAATAGAGTGTCTAGATCAAATAAAAAAGGGCCATACATAGACAAAAAACTGTTCAAAAAGGTTATGGGCCAGAAGCAGGTAGGTAGCAAAAAAGAACCGATAAAAACATGGGCCAGAGCCAGCCAAATTCCACCGGAATTTGTCGGACATACTTTTTCTGTACACAACGGCAGGATATTTATTGATGTATATATTAACGAAGCAATGGTTGGCCATCGTTTAGGAGAATTTTCGCCGACAAGGACATTTAGAGGACATGGAAAAGTTGTCAAGAGAACAATTACAAAGACTTAGTAATTGTTAATTGTTAATTGTTAATTGAATATTGTCTTTTAGCAATCAGCAATCAGCAATCAGCAATTTGTTTATCAAAGCAGAACAAAAAAATGCCGATATTACCGCCAGGAAAATAAGGCCATTGGCGGCTGAAATAAAGAAATTGACTCCAAGCAAGGCTTTGGTCAGTTTAGATTTTGTGCATTTAAAAGCAGCCGCTCTGCTCTCAAAAGTAATAAAACAAGCAACAGCCAATGCAGTTAATGTTAAAAGCATAGAAGAAAAAAACTTACGATTCGAATCAATAACAATAGGAGAAGGACCGACGCTAAAAAGATGGCGGGCAAGCTCAAGAGGAAGAGCCTCAACAATTTTTAAAAGAACTTGCCATATTAGAGTTTTATTAAAAGATATAAAAGGAGGGAAAATTGGGAAAAAAAGTTAATCCTTTAGGTTTCAGATTAGGAAGTTTATATACCTGGAAGTCCAGGTGGTTTGCCGATTCAAGAACCTATAAGAAATTAATGCACCAAGATGTAATTCTGAGAAAATTTTTGTTTAAACAGCTAAGACTGGCTGGTATAGATAAAATAGAGATTGAACGCTCAATAAATAAAATAGCAATAATTATTCATGTTGCCCGTCCAGGAGTGGTTATCGGCAGAGGGGGAAGCGGGCTGGAAAAATTAAAAAAGGACATTTCTCAAAAACTCAAAGAAGGAGTTGATAATAAAGAAATGCTAAAAATTGATTTGCAGATTAAAGAAGTTAAATCTCCTGATGCTTCTGCCCAGATATCTTTAATGAAAATGCAGGATATGCTGGTTAAGCGTTATCCGCACCGAAGGGCAGTAGCTAATATTATGGGGAAAGCAATGCAGGCAGGAGCAAAAGGAATAAAAATTGTTTTAGCAGGCAGAATTGCCGGAGCAGAAATATCAAGAACTGAAAAATACAACGAAGGCAGAATGCCAACACAAACTTTAAGATCAGATATTGATTATGCTGAAAGTCCGGCTTTAACAAAGTCCGGCTACATTGGCATTAAAATTTGGATTTATAAAGGTGAAAAGGAAATAGAATAATGCTGCAGCCAAGAAAACAAAAATACCGAAAACAATTTAGAGGAAAGATGAGAGGAAAATCCTACAGAGGAAGCGAGTTGGAATTTGGCGAATATGGATTAAAAGCCAAAGGCAGAAGCTGGCTGAAAATTAATCAGGTAGAAGCGGCCAGAAAAGCAATTGTTCACCATACCAAAAGAAAAGGCAAAGTTTGGATAAGAGTTTTAGCAGACAAGCCGATAACTAAAAAAGGCTCAGGGGTGAGAATGGGCGGCGGCAAAGGAGATATTGATACTTATGTTGATGTTGTCAGGCCGGGAAGAATAATTTTTGAATTGGCAGGCATAGAAGAGGAAATTGCAGAAATTGCCCTTAAACGCGCCGGTGCAAAATTACCTTTTGCCACTAGCATAGTAAAAAAACAATGAATAAAGATAATTTAAAAAAACTAAGAGAAAAAACAACAAAAGAGCTTAGAGAAGATGTAGAAAAAACACGAAAAGAGCTGTTTAGCTTAAGAATGGATAAATCAATAGGAAAACTTAAAAACCTAAGATCAATTACTACTAAGCGCAAGGAAATTGCTGTCATAAAAACTATTATAAAAGAAAAGGAGCTGAAATAATGAAATTATTTATTGGTGAAGTTGTCAGTTTAAAAACAGCTAAAACCGCTATTGTTAAGGTGGACTCTTTTAAACAATACCCGATTTATAATAAAAGAATAAAATCTACCAAAAGATACCCTGTTCATTATGAAAATATAATTCTAAAAGAAAAAGATAAAGTAAAATTTGTGGAAACAAGACCCATTTCTAAAACAAAAAAATGGAAAATATTAGAGGTAGTTAAATGATTCAATTGCGAACTATACTCAAACCAGCTGATAATTCCGGTGCCAAAAGGCTAAAGGTTATTCATGTTTATGGCGGTTCAAGAAAAAGATTTGGCCATGTAGGCGACATTGTTTTAGCTAGTGTTGATCAGGCAGAGCAAAATAGTGCTGTCAAAGATTCAGAATTAGTAAAAGTTGTAATAGTGCGTACCAGAAAAGAAACCCGTCGGGCTGACGGCTCTTATGTTCGCTTTGATGATAACGCCGGTGTGGCAATAGATAATATAAATTCAAAAAACCCCTTAGGGACCAGAGTTTTTGGTCCGGTTGCTAGGGAAATAAAAGAAAAAGGTTTTAATAAAATTGCCTCATTGGCAAAGGAAGTATTATAAAAACATATAAAATATTAAATATTAAATATTAAAAAATAAAAGCATATAAATGAAATTAAAAAAGGGCGATACTGTTAAAATATTATTAGGCAAAGACAAAAACAGGAAAGGCAAAATACAAAAAATACACACAAGTAAAAATAAGATTTTGGTTGAAGGATTGAATATTTATAAAAAACATGTCAAGCCTAAAGGTGAAGGGCAAAAAGGAGGAATAGTTGAAATTTCTCGTCCGATACTGGTATCAAAGGTTGCTCTTATTTGCCCTGCTTGCACAAAACCAACCAGGGTGGGTTATATAATAGCTAAAAACAAAAAAAAGCAAAGAATTTGTAAAAAATGTAAAGGATTAATTGATGGCTAAAACAAGCAAAATTGCAAAAGAAAATAAAAAAGCAAAGTTTTCAACAAGACAACATAGCCGCTGTCAGCTTTGCGGCCGCCCAAAAGGCTATATGCGCTTTTTTGGCTTATGCCGCCTTTGTTTCAGAAAACTGGCCCATAACCAGGAATTGCCAGGAGTAACAAAAGCAAGTTGGTAAATATAAGGAGTAAAGGAAGAAGTGAAAAGGAATAAGTCTTTAAGACTAACCACTAATCACTTTATTCTTTTATTCTTAAATTAGTGTCTAGATTACAAAAAAAATATCAAGAAAAAATAGTTCCAAAACTGCAAAAGGAGTTTAAATTAAAAAGTCCGATGGCAGTACCCAAAGTCACAAAAGTAGTGATAAATGTGGGGATAGGAGATATTACCAAAAACAAAACCTCTATTCAAAAAGCATTGTCTTATGTATCAAATTTGGCTGGTCAAAAGCCGGCGCTAATGAAAGCAAAAAAATCAATTGCTGAATTTGATATAAGAGAAGGATCTCCGGTTGGTTTAAAGTGTAATTTAAGAGGCAAACGGGCAATGGATTTTTTAGATAAATTTTTTACTCTTGTTTTGCCAAGAGTAAGAGATTTCCAAGGTTTAAAAATAAAAGCTTTTGACGGCATGGGCAATTATACAATCGGTCTTACAGAGCAAATTATTTTTCCGGAAGTTGAATATGATAAAATTGACAAGGTTCGGGGCATGGAAATAACTATTGTTACTAATGCCAATGATGATAAAAAAGCCATGAGATTGCTAGAAGAATTGGGAATGGTTTTTGAGAAAAAAAATTAGAAATTAGTCCGCCAGCTGGCGGATTAAAAATTAGAAATTTATTAGAAATTAAAAATTAAAAATTAGAAATTAAAATATTATGTTATCTGATCCAATTGGTGATTTTTGTACCAGAATAAGAAATGGCTACATGGCCAGAAAACTAAAAATCCAAATTCCTTATTCAAAATTAAAAGGGGAAATGGCAAAAGTATTAAGTGAACAAGGATATCTAAAAAAATTCGAAGTTCAAAGCTTGCCTAACGACAAAATTAGAAAAAGTATTGCAATTGAATTGAAATACGACAAAAAAGGAAAACCTGTTTTAACTAAAATTGAAAGAATATCCAAACCAGGATTAAGAGTTTATAAAGGATCCAAAGGCATCCCAAGAGTTCTATCAGGGTTAGGGATAGCAATTGTCTCTACTCCCAAGGGTTTATTAACCGGTAAACAGGCCAAAAAGAAAAATTTGGGAGGAGAAATTATCTGCCAAGTTTGGTAAAAATCAAAGAATAATCAATAGAATGTCAAAAGTCGGAAAAAAACCAATACCAGTACCAGAAGAAGTAGAAATAAATATAGAAAAAGGAGACATTATTGTTAAAGGCCCAAAAGGCAGTTTGTCTTTTAAAGCTAGACCTGAAATTAAAGTCGATTTGCAGCAAAAAGACGGAAAAAAACAATTAATGTTAACAAGGAAAAACAACTCAAAATTAGTCAAATCCCTGCATGGTTTAACACGCACATTGATTGCCAATATGATCGACGGCGTCATTAATGGTTATAATAAAACTTTAAAAATTGTCGGCACCGGCTATCGGGTTCAGCAGCAGGGAAAAACATTGGTTTTCAGTCTTGGATTTTCTCACCCGGTAAAAATGGATTCCCCAGAAGGAATTGAATTTTCCCTCAAAGGTAATAATCAAGTCACTGTCAGCGGGATTGACAAGCAATTGGTTGGACAAACAGCAGCCGACATGCGCCAATTAAAAAAACCCGATGCTTACAAAGGCAAAGGCATAAGGTATATAGACGAAATTGTTAAAACAAAACCAGGCAAGGCAGCCAAAACAGCCGCCGCCTAAAAAGCTATGGTAACAAAATATAAAACAAATCTAAAAAGAAGAAAAACAAGGGCAAGGGCAAAAATCAAAAGGATTAATCCAAAAGCCTTGAGGTTATCTGTACTAAGATCTAATAAGCACATTTATGCTCAAGTGATTGATGTTAAAAACAAAGGAAAAATTGTCGCCTTTGCTTCAGACAAAGAATTAAA
>Ga0075116_10001224_pt1 | contig 11778 bp, 20 predicted proteins | sample AntAceMetag02UKC_FD_69786 | JGI IMG/M metagenome (GOLD analysis project Ga0075116, IMG submission 69786) | Saline lake microbial communities from Ace Lake, Antarctica- Antarctic Ace Lake Metagenome 02UKC | ecosystem: Environmental > Aquatic > Non-marine Saline and Alkaline > Saline | place...
CATGACACAAATACTTGATACATTATTTGTTTATTCAGAAACAATAAATCAAGCAGGTTCTTATTATACTACAATTGATTGTAATACAACCTATGGAGTATTACCTGTATATGTTTTAACTAGTAGTGTTAGTGCTTCAGTATCTAGTGTAAGTAGTTATGTTAGTACACCTGTATCTGTTAATGAGTATCAACCGTTTTATATAATTGCTAAAACTAATAAAACAAGTTGTGACGCTTTAATATATAATTCAACGAATGATTTAATGAATAATTATACAATGGTTGATCAAGGTGATAGTATATTTAGTTATAGAACTTTGATTTCTGAACAAGGCTCATATTATATTAAGGTTGATTGTGACGGATCGTATGACGCAACAACACTAACAGTTGTTTATATTGATTTATTAGATAATCTTAATTTTTGGGATATTGATAATATTGATTCTTATGAATTATGGGGGGATTCATTAATACAAGACTATTATCTTAAAACCCATAATGTATTAATTCCTAGTGTTAATGAATCAAGTGAATTAAGTTATATGGGGCAAGTGTATCGTGATATGATGAGTAATGTTTACCCATTTGTAATAAAAGCAAGATGTTGGATACTTGGCGAATTTTTAATAAGACGTAAGGGTACAGAAAAAATGAATATGTCGTGGTGTTATAATATTGCAAATATTCTTGAATATGAAAGTAAACAAGTGTTTGATCATACAGATAATGGTACAGATTATGATATTGCGTGGGTGAGATAATGGAATCAATAACACCCTTTCAATATCTAGTTAGTAATTATAATCAACAAGTAAAAGAGAATACTAAAAGTTTTTATTTAACTAAAATGGGTATACTACACCAAATGTGTATGGCTTTTGAATTTGAAATAAAGGATCATACAATAATTATTAATAGTGAAGAAATAAGTAAATCTAGTAAATATTTATTAGATTATGCTAGTAGGATTAAATTACATGAGTTACAGTTTATTTATGATCGTGATTGTAATAAGAGTCTTGAAAGAACTTATTTTAAAGTATTAAGTCAAGATAATAATTTTGTATTAACAAGTAATGATATTATGAATCCTTTGAAATTAAAGCACGTTGTTAAATCATTATATGATTTCTTAATTGTAATGAATACAATATGTAGTGAATTAACAAAAAGGTATGATAATTTCTCAGTTAATTTAGATAATGACGAATCATTGAAACCAAGTGATTTTATAAAAATTGAAGGTGATAATAATATTTTTTAAATGGCGTAGTACAGATTTTGAGAATCAAGTTAATGATGTATTTAAGGAACATTATACAGATTTAAAATTTATATTAAATCCTAGAAATAGTTTAAAATATAATCAAACTAATCCAATTAATACTTATTTATTTCAAAGTACGCTTGATGAGAAGGGTAAAATGATTAGTTTTAATGGTGATACTGGTTTGCATAAATCAACATCGGCAGTAATGATGTTTGTTACAAATAGGATTATGATTAAGAATTATTGTAATAATACTAAGGGGATGTTACGATTATTAATTAAACATCCTCATATTCATAAAAGATTTTTAGAGATTAAACAAGAGATTGATAATAAGAAATTCTTTAATTGGGATAATATTAAATATTCTAATTATGAGATTAGTGATCGTCTTGATCAAACAAAGAATAGTGTTGATTATTTTATTAAAGACGAATCAAACAAAGATTTTGGTGAGAATTCACGTATAACTGCTATGGAGTTGAGTAATCAGATTCAACAACAAGCACGTAAACGCGTGTGGCATATTGCTTTCTGCAGTCCGTACGCTGATAACATACCACATCATTTTAGGTTATTAGCTTATGATTATGGTAAGGCATATACACAAAGAAATGGTCAATACTTATTTGATTGTACAAGGTTTATTGTAATAAAACAAAAAGAGAAACGTTCAATGATTACTGGTTATTATATTTCAAGAAGGTTGCCGAGTTTTATTGAGGATAATTATTTAAAATATAATAAGGAATGTAGGGTTGGTAATGATTCAAAAGCGGGTACAATGTTTGTTAATGAGAAAATGAAGAAATATGTTTATTTAGTAAAAGAATTGTATCCAAAGAAGGTTATACAAGATTGTATTGATAAACTAAACCTTAAACAGATGTCAAAGGGTGAATTCGTTGATATAATAACACGTGTTTGTAGTCGTAAATTAAGTACGACAATGGCTAGAACGTTAATGACTTATCTTAATGAAATAAGAAGTTTTGGGGGGGTTGAGGAATGGCAATCATTAAATGCTATGAAGTAGGTGTTTTAGTATGAAACAATTATTAATACAATCATTTGATTTGATATATAATTTTATTCAGTATATTTACAATGATGTTAATAATTATATATTAGTTAATAGTGATTGGTTATTTGTTTTTTTATTTATTTGTTTTGCTTCTTATGTTAGTTATTATGTTATACGTAAGATTAAAGATATTAATTATAGGTTTAATTGGCGTATTGGGGGTTCATTATTAGTAGTTACATTAGCGTTATTGTTTGTTTATGGTGAAAATGTTGATTTAAGCCCAATAACAATTAGTAATGATTTTAACATTAATCCAGAAATGCGTGGTAATATTGTTGATTTACGTGGGCAAATGCTTGGAGTTCAAAGATTAACTTATGATACTAATGTTTATTTAGGTGATAAGGGTTTTTTAACTATTGTTTGGGATAGTCTTATTAGAGAGGATATATTCGGGTTTGGTGTTGTTGTGTTGTTATTAGCATTTATTATTGATAATATAATAAAATCTTTGCAAGTGATAATAAATTAATAGTGTACACATACACGTATGTCAATGAATCCTTAATAGTATTAATTAAACCATAATTTTATGAGTGACGTAACTACACTAAATTACACAATAGCAGACATTAAATCAGCATTCTATGGTGTAACTGGTGAAGCTATCGGACTTACAGCAGATGTTTTGACCCAGTTGAGAACAGATCTACCAGACTTAATCGTTTTGATCGTTCTTGTTGGAATAATGGGCAAGTTGTTTAATCCAGTAACTAAGTTCTTAGGTTCAATTATGGGAACTTTAGGTGTTGGAATGAAGGATTGAAAAAGACATTAGCTTAAATCTAGGCTAAGATGTAAGCATTGAAAACGTTTACATATTCTTTTTTTTTATTAATATTATGGATAAAAATATAATAGGGACTCACTTATTATATTTATGAAACGTTTAATCTTTATTTTTGCATTATTTTTAATTATTATACCTGTATTATCAGCGAGTGGTGAACAATTTTATGCTGATGGAACTAATACATTAGATGACATACTTAGTAATGAGTTTGACGATTGGCATTCAATAAATTATGATTTTTCAACAAGTAATAAGTATGTTATAACTCCTAACGCATTAGAAGACGATTTAATATATCTTTGGGTTAAAACTGATAATGATGCTATAAGTAATTTGATTACAGATTTTAATTTTACTGGGGGTACTGGTTATGTTGTTAGTATTAGTCTTATTCAAGGTGATGTTGAACCTGAGGATTTAGATTTTATATATCTTACTGGGCTTGGGGGGTATTCAGGTACTCAAAACATTTGTAGTATTAGACCAACAGATTTAGATTTAAATACTAAGTGTGATGACACAATTGATTTATCAAGTATTAGTGGTTGGGATAGTACATTAAAGACTTATGCAGTATTGATACTTGTTAGTACGCCACCAACAACAACAAATTTACAAATGAGTTTTAAGATAAACGGTCAAAGTGTTGATGAGGTAACAATATTATCAAAAACTGGTTTTTCAGTTATTGGTGACACGTATAACCCTACATTTTCAACACTTGATTCAATGTGGGCTCTTCCTATTAGTTCAGGAGTTCAAGCAAAAAATGATTTATTATATTCTATTTCACGTAGTGGTACAGATAAATTTTTTGAATTTACTAATGAAACACTTATATCAGGTGTTGGTACTTCACATAGTTGCTCAGTTACACCCCCTTATACAATTGCAACATTATATGACGAATTAAATAATACGATTGATAAGTGTTATATGTGGTATGGTAATGGCATTAATGGTGAATGTAAGTTTTCAAACATTATATCTGCTAAAATAGGGTATGGAGTAAGATTATATGGGGTATGTGGTGGAGCACAAACACTTACAGGGTTTGATATATATGGGGATGTTGAATTAAAAACATATACACGTAATATTCCAAGTGATGACGGTGTATATGTATTAAATGTTACTGAATTAAACTCTAATGATTTTAATTTAAATGGCGATATAGTTAATGCAATAGTGTATAAAGATTCAGGTTCTTTGCAAACTGGTATGTGTGTATTATCAAAAGTTAGTGCAACAAATTATGAAGCTTATTTTCAAGATAATGGGCAAACTTGGTATTTTAAAGGAATGAATAAAAATGGTAATGGTTATTATTCTACTAATTATAATGTTATATTTAGAAGTGATACTTGTGCATTCCAATATTTAATAGGTCAAGATATAAGCACTAACTTTTTTATTGGTGAAGGTATAATTGTTGATCATGATTGTTCAAGTTCAAGCTATGCAATTGGTGATACAGATACAGTTATTGACGCAGTATCTAATGGTAACAAAAATGATTATTATGGTTCGTTTGTTACGTGGAGTGATACATGCACAGTTTATGGTAATGCAATGTATTTTACAGATTCTGAAAGAATAGATGGTGCACACACAAATTTAGGGTGTCCATCAACATTTTTTGACAGTCTTAGTGGTGTGAGTGCAATTGAGTATTCACCATTATATGGTACTTCAATTGAAGAAATGAAAACTTACGCTATAACTGATGAGTTTATTGAGTCTTTAGACTTTTATCAAGAATATGGAGGCGATATAACATATAAATCAATTATGAAAGAAGGTACAATTGTTTATGCGTATGGGTATACTACAACCCCCGCTTTAACAGTTACAATAACACTTGACGGTAATGTACTTGGTACAGTTGATAGTAATGCATTTGGTTATTGGGAGTATGAAGTTCAAGGAGTTGCAACACTTGGAACATATCAAGTTACTGCAAGTACAGTTTATAATTCGATAACTAGATCGTATAGTGTAGTTACGGGTGCAAGTATTGAAGTATTAGAAGACACAGCAACATTATATACATTAGAAACATCAATCAAGTATAGTAATAATACTCAATGTGAGAATAATTTTAATTGTTTAACAAACTTGGGGAATGTTTTACAATTAGAGATTGAAGGGTTGAGTAGTGATCATGAATATCTTATTATTGTTGAGAATGGTTTGTATAATTGGAAGGGTGATTCAACAAGTAGTGCAATAAATATTATTAATGAAGACTTGACAATGCTTAAAGAAATATATTATTCAGTTTTACCAAGTAATGATCTTGAAACAGCTTTAATAACCTTACCAGTAAAAGATATTAATTATGGTAAATGGAATGTACAAATAAGACAAAAGAATATATTTGATGATAATGAAGGGTATAATTTTGATGTTGTAGAACAATTTACATTTTATAATGAAATTGATTTATCAAGATATACAGTTAATATAACACATAATTCAATTCCAATAAGTCAAGGCGATTTTATTACAGTTGATAGTGGCGGTGATCTTTTTGAAATAGAAATTGAAAGTGATTTAAATAATCCAACATTTTTGATTGAGCGTAATTATCCAACAAAAGACTTTTGGAGTGATGTTGAAATTAGAGAAGCGGGAATAAATCATTTTACAATAAATGGTGATAGTTCAGGCGATACAATAACACCAATAACAGTTTATTATAATGATAATGAATATGGTTATGGTGATGTAAGTATTAATGTTCAAGTATATGAAGACTCAAATTATATTGGGGATTATCAAATTGAAACTCCAATATTAAACGGGTTTAATAGTAAGTTAAACACATTCTTTGTTCAAAGTGAAAATAATATTGGTATAACTAATATTATATTAATGGATCGTGACGAAATACCAAGAAATCTTGACATTGATGTATTAACTGATTTTTATACTGATTTCTCATTTAGTGCAATAACAAATGTTATTGATCGTCATGAATTTGATATTGTACTTAATGGTACAGCACTTGTTGAGTTTAGAATATTAAAGATTGGTAACTTAACAAATACTTATGATGAGCCAATTGAAGTAAGTTATAAAACAATGTGGTCTAATCTCGATCCTGATAATAATGATACAAGTATAAGATTGAATGTTAATGATCTTGAATGTGGAATGATTGAAAGATTTAGATCAGATATGGATAATCTAGATAAAAAGAAAAAAGAAGTAATGACAAGTGGTATACCAGCTAATTTTTGTTTTAGCAGTATATATAGTGATAAATGTTTTGTTATTGCTAATACACCAATAGGTTGTAATAATTTGTGTGTTACTATTGACGGGAACGGTAATATTATTAGTAAGGATAATACATTATTAAATTTTGATTCTGAAGAACAAATGATGATTACTCTTAATAGACATATAGGTAATGAGAATCATAATTGTGTTATGTTATTAACTGGTAATTATACAATGAATTTAAAAACAGGTTCAGGTTTAACGAATAATATTACATGGTCTATTAATGGGTATCGTACACGTAGTTCAGCCAATTCATTATTTATTAAGAGTCTTAACCTAGTTGGAATTAGTGAACTCGTTGAAGGGCTTGATACTATCACAAATCAAGATTCATTTTATGACGGTTTAAATGATTTATCAGGAATATTAAGTGATCTTTTTAAATTCGCAGTAGTAATAGGTTTTATATTCATTCTTTGGTATATTGTAACAAATAGATCAAAGAGTAAGCCAACAAAAAGTAGTAATAAGGATTGGGTTCTTGGTGGGGAATCGTACAAAAATGACGGTGGTTTTAAAGGTTGGTAGTTAATGGGTAGTTTTTTACAAGAAGCGGGTACTGGTTTTGGTACTTTAATGGGTGGTTTTGGCGTTGGTATTGCCAAATATTTATGGGTAATTGTTTTAGTTATAGCGTTTATGTATTTAGTCCATAGATATTATAAGGATAGGGCTTTAAGAGAACAAAATGAAAAAAGTATATTCCAGATTTTTGCTGAGAATTTAGAATTAACAATAATGGTGAATAAAGTGAGAGGTATTAAATATGTTAGAACGAAGGGTAATGATTTAATTACTCCAATATTACTTGGTGAACAATGCGGTATAATCTTTAATGGTGATCCCGCATTTAATAGAGAAGACGACAAGGATCATACAAAGTTGCAAGAAGAAAACAATATTTGTTATATAGGTTTTAAGAAGCCAGATCATTTTATATTTAAGATTCCTATTATTAAAATAGTTACTGGTATATTTAAACCTAAACCTGTGATAATACAATGTTTTAGCAAGGATATTATTTGGGATTTCCCAAATAAATCAGTTATATTAAAATGTAATAATATTATTTGGCGTAAATATTGGTTTGAATTAGTGCGTGGTCGTAAATTAACAAATGTTGAAGTGTTAGCGATTAAAGAGCAAGTTGAATCTGATGTATTCAAACAAGGTTGGGAAGACGCGTTAAATATAGGTGTGACAAATACTAAAAAAGGTGCTCATATGAATGCTCAAGTAAATCTTGAAACTAGGATTAATACAGAAACACAAACAAAAGAATAAGGTGATAATATGAAGCGTTATATTAAAATAAAGAATGGTTTGGTAGTTAAAATGCCAAAAGAGAAATCAAAACTTATTCGTATTGTTCGTAAGTGCAGAACGGATTGTTGGAAACAAGAAGTGACATTAAGACGTGATCGTAATAGGTGTAAAAAAAGAGAAATAATATAAACACACATACACGCATATGTACATGATAGACAAAGAAGTTAAAGACGAAATTATATCTTGGTCAAGATCATTACCACCAAAGCTTGTATGGTTATTATTTTTTGGTTTCTTTTTGACTAATATATATATGATTAATAATATGATTTATACGACTACTCAATACAATAAATTAAGTGCAAGGAATGATTATTATAAAATCTTATTTGAAACTGCAAATCCAGATATTGATAATGATAATAGTACAATTATTGGTTTAACAAGTATAAATATTAATGATACTAATAATGATAATAGTACAGTTATTAAAGATGAGATTCAGGAAAAAGAAGTAAGGAGAATTAAAGGAATTGGTGAATTATTTGAAGAATATCACAGAAGTATTAATTTTTTGTGTAGTATGATAATGGCTGATTTTTTAGCGTTCTTATGCATGAATTATAGTAAGAATTTATTAATGTGATGTTAAAATGGGTTTCCCACAAAGTCCAATGAGTCCGACTGGTTATGGTGGCTTTGACCAGTCGAGTATCTCAAAATCAGAATTTGAATTCTGGGGATTACTTATAGTATTCATTTGGTATGTATTAATTAGAGGATATTTAACAGGGGGAACATATAGGGGTAGGTTTGGTCTATTCATTATAGTTTTAATCTTGTGGACATTGATAAAAGCTAAAGCAAAGAAGTGAAAGGATTGAGTAATAAATTATATGATGAGCGTTTAATTGTTCTTGTTGAAAAAGATGTTGGTCTTAAATTATCTTTGTTAGCACTTGAAGAGCATTGTAATGTTAGTGATTTAGTAAGGAGTAAGGTTGATAACTTGATTAGTACAATGAATGAAGGTTTAGTTAAACAATTGTGTAATAAGCATTTACATAATAAACGTATTAGTGCAATTACTAGATATAAGATTAAACAATACTTAGGATTGGTGTAATATATTATGAAACAAATTGATAAGATAATATGTATTAGATTCGTGGGTGCATGGATACTTATATTGTGTGGTTTTATGGTAGCTCATAATAAGGTATCAATAATAGGAATATTATTAATGCTAGTATTTTGGGTATTAGGTTGGTATACGATTAATTATGATATATTAGTTAAAAAGGTGAAAAAATGAATGATACAAAGAATAAAGGATTGGTTAAATCCACAGTTGCAAAGAAGAAAAAAGATAAACAGGTTAAACCAAGAATTGAAGTATTGGGAATTAAAAGAGGAGTGGAATGTTTATCTAGTGAGCCTAAGTCAAGCGTTATTCATAATAAGCCCGATATACTTAATAACTCTAGTGTTGGGGGTAATGAGAAAATCAAGCCTCCTTTGGTTTCTCTCTTTGACAAGGTTGATAACCCTTTGGCACAGCCAATTGACAATAATAGTAATGTGTTACAAGAACAAAGAGATGTTAGAGCAGATAATTTCTTTCAAAAGTCGATCAAAGGATTTAAACGAATGTTCAAAAGAGAACCAAGCCCAACAATCAAAGACTTGTTTTTACAACCTGAAAGGTTAGATAATTTTTTGGTTGAGTTAGGTGATATCGCATTATTACCGCCTGAAATAATTAAGATGAGTGTGGTTAATTTCTTTAATTGTTTTAGTGATGAGGACACATGTACTAAACTATTATGTTATGGTTACGGTTTACAAATACAAAAAGCTAGGAATTTTAGTAAATTAATAATGAGTAAGAAGCATATATTGAAAAAGGAGTTAAACAAGAAATGAATATATTTAAGTGGAGTGAAGTTGCACAATATGAATCTGATGTATTGAGTAATACACTTGAGAGAGATAATAAATCTATTAAGAATATAGTTTTTAAGATTAGTGCTAACATAGAAATATGTACAATAATATTTTTAGCAATCCCATTTATTGTATCAATATATATTTTTGGTGTGTTTAATTATATTTTTAATCGTTTAAGTAAAAAAGAAAAAATAGAGTTGATTAAATGATAAAAATAATTGGGTATGTAATATGTATGATAATATCAATATCTTTTTTATTACTTATTTTATTTTCATGTCTTGGTTTGTTTGAAAAAGATATAATTTGTGATATTGAAGTATTGTATTGGGACCATAAAATAAATTGTACTCAACATTGTTACTCATCACCAAGTTTTTTAGATTATAATAAAATGAATAATTTATGTAGTATTGATAAATTTGTTTGTGATAATCAAGGTAATGAGATAATATTATATGAAACAAGAAATGTTGTTATTGTATTAGATAAAAAATGTAAATTGGCGAGTTAATGATTAAGTGTTTAATTAATGGTGTGGGTTTATCTGTTTTAATGTATTCTCTTAGTATTGTTATTAGTATGTTTTGTAATTATAATGTATTGTGGAGTCTTGAGAAACCATTATTATTTATTTCATACATGAGTGTTATTATTATAAGTTTTATATTAAAGGTGAAATCATGAAAGTAAAAACAAAGAATGTGAAAGAAAACTATGTTGAATCATTACATGAACAACGGGATAATGCGATTAATGTATTATTACATAATGACTTGCAAGAGTTCCAATTATATTTTAGGTTGGATAAACAGATTGCTATAAAGAAGAAAACAATTAAGCGTGCTAAAGTTGGACATATTGGTTGTGTGATGTGGAAAGTTACGGCAAGCAATTTTGTTAAAATGGTTGAGAAAGTAACAAACAAGTTATTAAATATTAAAGGGTTAGGTTAGAAACAATGATTGATCTTACAAGTGTGATAATACTAAGTCAATTAGTACCCTTCTTACCTTTAATATTCATATTATTTGTAATCTTAGTATTATTAGTATTATTCGTGATTGTTCCCATATTAAAATTATTATTCAAACTATTATTTGGTGCGAGTTCAGGTGCTTCAGGAATATTTAAAGATTATAACAAACCAAATTATGATTATACAATTAACACAAGACAAAATAGAAGAAAATGGAATTAAATTAATAATTTATGATATGGTATTATAAACTATGATTTTCTATTATATATTATGTTAAACGATAAAGGAATTAATGGAACTGAACAAATGAAATCATTAATAGATGATATTACAGAATTAGATGGTTTGACTTTTGATTTTCTAAATGGTGTTTTATCAAGCAGAACACTAGGAGATTATAAATTATGGTTATCATGGGGTGAAATAAAAATAATATCAAAAGAAAACAGATTCAAGAGTAAGAAACGTGGAGAGTTACCAACTCTTTATTCATGGCACGTAAATAAAGAAAACTTAGAGATTATTATATTTGCTTCAGAAAAGGAAGAATTGGACTACATAAGTGCAATGGCGGAAAAACAAGGCTATTAAAGAGCCTTTAATTATAATCAATGGTGTAAAATATGATAATGGAAGAGATAGGCTTAATAAAAAAATACACAATCTTAACAATACCTGCTAAAAATAAGATTGATTCATTATTAAACCTAGTAATATTCAGATCAAAACATTACCTATCATTAAGCTTATTGTTAGGCGTTAAAATATACGAAGTAGCAATAAAAATATAATAATCAAAACGGTGGTACAAAATGGAATTAATGCTAAAGGAAACAAATAACTTTATTGAATGTCATGAATTTATTATTAGTCATGAAAAGAAAGGTAAATTTGACTATAAAATAAAGAATATAAGATTTTTTATAACAGGTGAACAATACGAAGCAAACTGTAATGTAATAAAAGAAAAAAGACAAAGACTAATGAAAAAGTATAATGCTTTTGGTTCTATATTATTAGTTGGTTCAGAATCACTAAGAAATGGATTACACGGCATGAATTATAAATTAGAATTATATATTAAAATAATAGCAAAATCAAGGTAGATAAAAAATGACAATGAATAATAAA
>Ga0075116_10001227_pt1 | contig 11757 bp, 1 predicted proteins | sample AntAceMetag02UKC_FD_69786 | JGI IMG/M metagenome (GOLD analysis project Ga0075116, IMG submission 69786) | Saline lake microbial communities from Ace Lake, Antarctica- Antarctic Ace Lake Metagenome 02UKC | ecosystem: Environmental > Aquatic > Non-marine Saline and Alkaline > Saline | place...
GGTCATTCAGATTGGTCTGAACTCTGGAATTCGTGCTGGCTTGCAAGTCAAACAATGCCTGTAAATCGGTCTGATTCGACAATATTCCGCTAATATTCCCCCACGGGATGTCAGTCAACGCCACCAGATTCGTAGGCGACCTGGCTTCCCATAAACCACCCCCTAAATATGATGGAATATATCCAAACTGCGGATTTGGGACGGTATAGGGAATCATGACGCTCATGCCCGTGAACGATTCCAAGTTCGTTGCGGCGCCACTGAACTCATTGGACGGGCCGGCCACCACCGATCCCTGTCGGAACATGATTGTCCGCCAACTGGTGTCAGCCATGTCATAAAGCTGCAGGTTGCCGCCATAGACCCGCCAATTGGCATTGGTCTGCGCGTAGGCCATATAGCTCACACCGAGCGGCGACGGGCCCGGAGCCCCTTCCACATAGGGATTGTTCATTACATCGACATCGGCGTTCACCAGGAGCCGGTTCAGCGCCACATCCCACACTCCGAGATTGAACGAGCGTTTGACGGTGGGATGCATGCCGTGGAAGAAGTTGGTCATTTCGGACGTGTTCAGGTCCACTGCGCCATAAGCCGTGCTGTCCTTGGCCGTGAAGTCTTCGGCATTGACATAGGTGGTACCGCTCTTGGTGATCCGCAGGACGAGATTCGTAGCGGCTGAATCGCCTATGCCGCTGATGGAGCAATAGGCCGTTTCGCGGATCGCCAGGGTGGAGGATAAGGTCACAGTCTTGTTGGTGACATTGACCGCAATCGTGCAGTTGGTGACATCCGCGGCCCATGCCCCAGCCGCCATGCCAATCACCATTATGGAATAGAGGATTTTCCGCATCATGGAACCCCCTTTACTGGATAGCGAGCCAGCCGTTGAGATAGAGATTCGTAATCGTACTCCGGGCCTGAATCCGCAAGAACTTGCAGATACCCGTCGAGAACACATAGAACCCTTTGCCGCTGGCCGAGTTGGTATAGGTAATATCCGCAACGATGTTGCTGGAAAGCAACCATTCCGCCCCGTCATTACTCACCTGATACAACACCTGGGCAATGCCAGCGTTCGTTGTGTCGCAGTTAGTGCAGGCGAGTTGGAGCGAGTAGGTGAAGTTTCCTGGCTTGTACCCATTCAGGTCAATCGCCGCCGCCGTATTCGTTGTGTTCACGAGCATGGACACATTATCGAACACCTTGATCACGGCGATCTCGCCGTCTTCGGCGAAGGCAATAGGCAGGAACCCGAGCAGGAAAACAAGGCAAGAAAAGATAGACCGTTTCATAATTGAACCTCCTGTAATGCGGGATTGCATCGCACGGAGGCTCGACGGCCTTCAGGCAGATAGGAAATACCCCTGATTGATTAAGCTTCTACCACGTTTGTCTTAAAAAGTCAAGAAACTACTTTGTTATGGCTTTCTTCGCAACTGCTGATAGCGTTTCTTAAAATCCTTGCGTTGTTGCTGGTGTGGCGGGACATATTTCTGTGGCCTAGCCGGGTATTGCCGTCCTCCATCACTCAGCAGACCCCGGGTCAACTTGTAGTACACCAACGGGCCACCGGTCGGACCACCCATCAACATCCCGGATCCTTCAAGCAAATCCACAATCCCACGTTCCAATTTCTCGGCGTCATACTCATCATTGACACCGCTATAAGGGCTGATGATTCGTCTGAACCCATGATACGTCTTAAAAAGCGCCGCACCCACCATAGACGGATCACGCGCCCCGCGGAAATTAGCAGCAATGCCCCGAATATAATCAAACACCCGACCACTTGACGGCAACAGGAAATCGCATATATTGATAGCCACATCAACCACCCAACGTAAAATCTCCTTTTCCTTGGCTTCATCTTCATCGTCCGGCGGTTTGGTCTGCCGCATTGCCCTCATAGTCGAGCGCACGACTATCTCCAAAACCAGGTTGCTCGCCAAAGCCGAGACCGTCATCGCTAAATTCTTCCGGGCCTCCTTAATACGGGCCGAATCTCCACGCCGCTTGGCTCCTTGCAACAGTAAATGGTCACGCAAAACCATATTTCGTGACACCACCGGCTGACCCAAGAACGGAACCAACCCGCCAAAGCCGCTACTCCGAATCTTCATGTATATGATTGATTCATCAATCGCCGACGACGGGTTTTGCGTAGCCCGGATAACCGATTCGACCTCATGAACGGCCGCTTCTTCCGACAATCCAGCCCGGATAGCCACTTCATACACCGCAATCGCGGTCCGCATTTCAGCCCTGGCCATCGGCTTCATGCCAAACTCCTGCATCCGGCGCCATTGCATCTTGAACTTCGTCTTCCCCACATCCCCGTATCGTTCATACCCAAGTGGCGCATAGACTCGGCTCATGTCATGCCCCCAGCGTTGTCCGAGATACCCATTCGCCATAAACTTCTCGATTACTTCCTTGGCATGACGAGTGCGAAGCGAAATTGGCATCGCCGTTCTTGCCATGAACCGTCCAACTTGATTTGGGTACTTATGATATATCTCGGCCGTCGCCAGCATTGCCCCGCCTACCCGGTTATAAATGATGGATGTCAACCTATACCACAGAATAGACACCGCCGCATTGCGCGAAAATTTATCGAACATTCGCTGAACACCAGTAGTGTCGGCCACATAACCGCTTAATCCGCTCACCCGCTCAATCATCGTGCGGTAATCGCGTAAAAACTCTTCACCCAGCCGGGTCCGCACGGCGCTGCCAAAATCGGGATTACCCAGCAGTCGCATAGCTTCATAACTCGGAATATTCAAATGCGAATATCGCGACATCATATTGACGTGGTAGTAGAACTTATCAAACGCATCGCCCATCGTCAGAGGATGAGTGTGCATTTGCAGTTCTTTAGTAAACCCGAGCGAATTCAAGGTCTTATGATTATGCAGTTGCGCCCAGGACGACGGATCCTTGTCGTTACCGGCGCCCATCGTCTGCTGTGTTGTGGTCCGATCCACTTTCCGCGGCCAATAGACCTTTCTGGTAAACCGCTCCCAACCATCGCGAATAGTGGACACTTCATTCCCTGCCTTGCCCATTGCGGTCACGATTCTGACCATAGCTTCGGATATTTCACGTTCAGCCGGCGTCAGAGTGGCCAACACTTCATTGACCATATCCGCGGTTTCCTCGACAGTATTACCCATGACCCGCGCTTCAAGCTGGCCCTTGCGCCGTTCTGACTCCCATCCATTCATGATAATCATATCCCTGCTTTCAGGGACCAACCAGCTTGCCGCCAAATCAATCTTCTCGGCGCTGGTCATCTTGACCTCTTCTCCCGATATTGCCACCGGCTTCAACTCGGCGCGCATGTCAATGACCTTGCTTTCCGTGATCCCGTTCTTCTCCAAAATAGAGTTCAGGTCAGTAATAGAATCAAGAGTAGTCTGCAATGCTTTGGTTTCGCCCTTGCGCAAAGCGGTCAGAAGTATATCTACGTTTGGAGATCCCTTTTCTTTCCCACCCGAAAGCGTCAGGGCTCGCGTCAAGAAGTTGCCAGACTTATCCGCCAGATAGGTCTTAAAAAACCCGCGCCGTTGTGGGGTCTTCTCTTCCAACCCCTTAATCTCTGGCAAAGACTCGATCACTTCTGCCGCCGCCGCCTGGCCCATGCTTCGAGCATTATACTTGCTGGCGTTCTGCTGGCTCTTCTGGTCATTCCTGTTATTGAGAAAGATTTTTGATAATTCCTCGAATTTCTCCTTGGCCTCCTGCCAGTTCTTGCGTCCGTAGGTGTCCGGGCCCAGGTCAGCAACCGCGGCATTCCATGTTACCTTGTATTCCGGCAACATCCGGTCCGGCTTCACAGTGGTTAACAGTCGTTCAAAGGCCCGGACGTAATGTTTGGCCAACTCTTTGCTCATTGCGTCCCGCACCGCCGACAAGGTCAGGCTGAACTCGCCTTTACTCGACCGGCGCATAGCGTTAAAACGCTCATCGCCAAAGAACATCTTGAGCACCCCGCGCTGGTAAGGCTCCACCTGGTCCGGCTTGATCGACTTCTCGATAACGGTACCATCAGCATCAATCCCGCCATTGATCTTCAGGTCCATCAATGTAAGCAACTTGTTAAAATGGAACAGCGCATCCTGATAGTGCTGCTTTCGCTTCTTGGCGACTTCCTGAAACGACAACTTCACCGAATCCTCGACCGAAAGCGTCTTCCCCACCACTTCCCCGCGCTCAAACCCGATATGGATTCCAGCCTTGACACCTTCTTTGCGGCCTTTGGCCCGTTCCCCGATCCGGGCGCCCAGCACCGCCTTCTCCTGCCGATCCTTGGCCTTCGCCTTCATCGCGTCGTACCGTTCACGGAACGTCTTTGCCGCCTCTGCTTTCCCGACTGTAAACCCTATGCCTGCCGCCCGGTCCTTTTCGCGCTTGGCCGATTCCACCATTTCAGACATAGCCGCAATATCCTCTGTGGACATATCATCGGCAAGGCTGAACTGCGCCCGGACCTCGTCCTTCGTCACCTTATCGCTGTCCTGCTTGCCCTTGATGAATTCGTCCAGCCCGGTCCAGAACAACTCGTCCTTCTTCACTCCACCCTTGGCTATGATCCCTTTGAGTTGCCCAACCGTCATCCTGGGCATCTTGATTCCGTCAATAACACGCGCCAGTTGCGAATAGAACGTCGGCACCTGGGCCCGTTCGCCGGCCAGCGACAACTGCGCCCCGGCCCGGACCGGATTGACCTTCCCAGCCGTCAGAGCCCTCGTAATCAGCCAATCAACGTCATTATCCGTCAATTCCTTGATATATCCTCTATCACGCAACGCCTGTCGAATAGCCGCTACCATACGATTGAACACGTTGGGCTTGCGGACCCGCTCTTCGGTGATCTTGGCTATCAGTTCATCCACGGCCATGCGGTAATCGGCTACATCACGCAGGTCCAATCCGCGATTACGAGCGATATTCGCCAGTTCCATCTTCCGGCCGAGCGTACCCAGCGTGGAATTCAGCACTTTGTTCAGGCTTTTCTGATCGCCCGTGACGCGCCGGATACCGCGGTGGAACACTTCATGCAGGACTTTCGCCCTGAAATGAGCAACATCCCTGATATTCTCCAAGACAATATGGATTACGTCACGATCATGGACACCCTCGATCCGTGTCAGACCGCTACGCTGAATGTCGCCTTTTGCGGCTTGCTGTATTTCTGCTGGAAGCTGGTCTTGGCGTTCGATAATATTGATATTGTCCGTGTCGATCAGATCCGACAACCCTTGCAATTCATTCTTGGCCGCCGACTGGTTCACGGCCAGGTCGGTCCCGGGCTCTTGTGTAAGATCAACAACACCATCGGCGTTGACTGGTCCAAGGCTGTATTGGTATTTATCGTATTCGGCGGGAGGCTTAAATAACGGAGTTATAGATTCTCCGGATTCGATAAGCTTGACTATCGCAGGATCATCGGCAAAGATTTCGGCAGGGGATATACCCCGTTCCATGGCAACCGCGTACCACGGCTGGCGACGTGAACGATCGAATAATAATTTGGATATTTCTTCAGGAGAGTATTCCCTGTCCCAATCGGCAACCGTGCGAGCCTCTTCTGAATTGTTGGCATACTGAACAGTAAGCCAATGCCCACCAACTTTGATCTGTGTCTCGTAGATTTCACGGTCTTCTCCCTCAAATATCTTTCTGGTTCCTTTATACACCCGTAGTTTTGGTTCGTCAAACACCTTTTCGCCACGCTTGAAGTCATCCCACGATCCAGTTGCCCTGGCGATAGAGAGTTGCGGACTGGCACCGGCAGAAGTATTGGCTTTCTTCACCAACATAGCCCTCTGTTTTTCGGATACATTATCTCCGGATTCAGCCCGAAACCGTTCCTTGGCAATCCTCTCGATTTCCGGAAGCACCTTGCCAAGATCAGACATGCTAATATTACTAACGCCCATGCGTTGCCGCTGCTTTGTGAAATCTCCGATAACATTGCGGATAGTCTCGTTCAGATAATAGTCGCCACCGGTTCGTTTAGAAGCTGGCACGGTTAGAGTCGCTACCCTCTTATTGCCCTTCGCCTTTATATACACAGATACATTGCCCTTGGCGATAAGAAGCACCCGGTCTTTATCAAACTCCTCGATAGGATATGATCGTACATATTTGATTGCCGCATCTGAACTCGTCAATTCAACAGTCGGATCAATAAGCAATGCGCCACGTTCCCATTCGTTTGGCATCAATCTCCCCGTCACTACCCCCTCTTTTTCAGTATCAAATCGAACCATTTGACCAACATCCCCGGCCAACCTATGTCCCTCAAATGGATTGCCGGTCAAAACAACGCGGTCGACACGCCTATTCTGTTCTACCTCGTTCAAATCATCAAAATCCTTCGATGATTCCGACGGACCCATATGACTTAACACTTTAGCTCCAGTAAAGTACGCCTTTCCTATCGGATTGTTAATCATCGCCTGGAATTTGAACCCGCCGGCAGACAGTCCTACCCGGCCGGCGATTTCACGCGGATAGATAATCTTGGTGATCGTTCCTGCAATTCCTTCAAAATACATCACGCTACCCACTTGCTCGACCATACGGCGAATCATCGGCTTGGTATGATTCCATCGTTCCAGAACTTCTCTCGAAGTAGCCGCCGACCGCGCATCTTTGTTCGCATAATCGTGCCAAAACTTAACTGCCTCCTGCGCCTTGGCTTCAAAGGCTTTGAGTTCTTCACGGGCTCCGGAAAGAGCGTCATCACCCCACCTCCGCTTGATAGCTTCCTGCATTTCATTACCAGTCGGAACATGACGCGCATCCCTGATATTCCATTCCTGGGCCTCAACACCGCTGGTCAACATATTGGAATCATCTAACCCTTGCAATAGCTGGTCCACCTTGCCCTTGACTGCGTTCCAATCCTTATGAACCACGATTTCAAGATCGTATTCTCCAGTTGTTTTCACCTGTTCAATCATATCCTTATACTGCGCGATAATCTCTTTATAGATCGAAAACTGTACTGAATCTGGCAGATAGGCCATGTGTCCAGTCATCTTCTGGGTCAGATCATCTTCATGCTGATATTCACCGGTATCTGGGTCCAGTATAATCGGGTCAGCGTCCAGTCGCCGCGCCATATCCTCGTTGTTGTAGAGATATTCAGCCATCACCATGTCGCCAAACTTATTAACCATGTCCTCAAACTCAATGTTGATTCCACTTCCACCTTCGGACTTGGTATTCGCGTTCAACGACTTCATCTTCTTCAGCGCCATAACTCCCGGTCGAATCTCTGCCTGTAACGGAAGAACCATGTGCGTGTACTGGGCGCCACCCTCAACCATTCCAGTTCGCCGGATTCTGCCCAGAGCTTGAACTAAATCTGAAATATTTGGATTTGGCTGGACAATGAACATGTGCCGCGGCTTCGGATTCTCCGTGAACTTTCGAGACGCATGCAGGCTGATACCAATAGCCCCGGACCCACCATTGAAGAACAGCGCTTGAGTCTTTTCCGTATTGAAAGAATCTACCAGACTGCCCTTGGATTCACGTTTGAACGAATGATAAATTCCCTTTGTCCTGCTCCCTTCTTGGTAATCAATTCGCTCCTTGCGACCGGTGATCTCGCCAAATGTAATACCAGCCTGTTCCAATCCAGACCTAATCCCATCAATCGGAGAGGCATACATATCAATTTTCATGGAACGGATCGTCTCTTTCAATTCCTCGTATTCAGCTCCCAATCCAATGGTGGATGGTTCAACCCTAATCTTAATTGAATCACCCTCCGGAGTTTTCTGACTCGCATAACAGACGCTTTCCAAGGCATTCAGAAGAAGCGACCTCCACGAAAGGTCCATGGCATCACCATCTCTAATCTCATGTTCCCTCGCATAGTCAGATAAAAACCCTTCCATCGTGTTATGAAACGTGACAATCGGTTTCTCTCCACGTTTAACAGATTCCACCGCCTCATTCACGACATCATCAACCTTCATCGCCAGCAACATCTGTCCTATCTGATTATGGACCCTCGATGAAAATTCAGTCATCGCCAATGATTTTCTTGATTGAGCCGTACCCCTCAACCGAGTGTTGGACTCCTTGATATGACTGACCATTCTTGAACTGAAATCTACAATCGCTTCCAACTGTTCGGTAATTGCGTCAGCCTTGCCCTGGTATTCAGACTTGTTGGTCTGACCCACCGTTTTCATTTCATAAGGAACTCCGGAGAAATCACGCTCGCGACGAATCATTTGACCAGCTTTCGCCAGGGCCTCGCTGATAGCCTGTTGCATAGCTACCCCTCCATCCTTAATCGTATCTATCATTTCTTCCATGGTATGGGCAGCCCGGCCGAGAACGGTACGGAAATAGGCGCCCATATTATCAGGCCGTTTTGCATAGGTCGCAGAGAAATATGCTACGCCTCCCTTACCCCTCTGAACGCCAGGCGCCCTTAATATACCAGGCATTTTGATCGTGATACGACTTGCTCCACTCCCTCGTTTTATATCACCGCCAGCAAAGAACGCGGCAGTCATAGATGTATCCTTATCGCCAGACGCTTCATGCGCCTCGTCCATCAGGATCAATGTGTTTTCATTATTGGCAAGATGATCCAGAAAACGCTGTTGCGCCCCATTCCTGTGAATCTGACTATAAGCCACGAATACAGAATCATGTCCTGACTTTCCAAATCCATTTTCCATGATAGCGCTAAACGCCTTTGCCCTCTTGGCTCCTGTCGGAACTTTTACCAGCGTTGCACCAGAATTAGAACGAATATCGCCTTCCTTTTCATTCCCAATCAATAAGGGTTTGAAGACACTCCCAATCGCCTTGCCATCCCCATACATATCGCTAAACAGCTTGGCGTCTTTGGTGAAGAATACTGGAACCATTCCGCTTTTCTGGGCATACCGAATCAATGCCGCAATTTGACGGCCCTTGCCGATACCAGTTTCGTCGCCGTTAATCATGGCATCACCGCTCTCAATCTGGTCAATAGCGAGTGCTACCCCGTCCACTTGTTCGGCGCCAAGGCCCTGGTGCAGTTCTTTTATGGTCATCCCGAGTTTTCCAGCAACATGCTTATCAATATCCCCAACTTTACGCACCAGTTTATTCAATGAATTGCGGATCCCCTGCGCCATCCCTGCCGGAGCAAGCGTAACCATCGGGTCGCCTTCGGACATGGTGAGATAAACGTCTTGCGTTTCGTTTTGCTTGGGAAAAACTGGGAGCTGTTTGATCTTGCCCTTCATCTCTACCATTTCCTTATGAAACCGCATCAGATAAGGCTGGATGCTGTCACCAAATTGCTTGATAAGGAAGGAAACCCATTCCTTAATGGACTTTCCAGACTTTACAAAATGATCGAAAGACGATTGCAGATGTGGCTTGGCTTCTGCCCATGAATCTTCATCAGGCATCGGAATAGCCATATTTAGACGCTTGCCGCCGCCGAACAACTTATACAGCCCGTTCATACTATCTTCTACGCCGGCGCCAGCCTCTTTGATAGCAGACTTAATAACTTCTTCTTGACTCTTAATCGCGGAACGTTCATCAGACGGGGTGCTTTCGATTCTATTATCAATCCTTATCCCGGCTGGATCGGCAATAAACTTGCGTTCAGAACGTGGTAACAAGATAGGTCTGACAAGAGCGTTGATTCTTCGTCTGATAGAATTACGCCGGACCTCTATCTTGTCTTTTATAGCGGTAGGACGGCCCGATGCTTTGCGGTGAATATCCGCTTTAGCTGGAGGAGCTTCGATTTCTTTTTTTGTATCCGAATTGACTTCCGCCGCCACTTCGTCAAATAGGGCTGACATATCATCAGCACTTAACGATGACAGGTCAGAAGCCTTTACGTCAGTCGTTCCGCGTACTCCGACAGAATCAAGTCTTCCACTTCCTCCTTCATCTCCTCCTCGTTCTTCTCCCTCAATGGCGGGTCGCTCTCCATCTCCAGTACGTCCTCCACGTCCCTCTTCCACGCCAGCAGGCGGTCGTTGTCCTGGGGTTCCCTGAACAACAGGTTCATCTGCACTTGCGGGTCGGTTAAGGGGGAGCAATCCATCGAGAAGCCCGTCCGTTCCAGTATGGTCGAGTGCAGGTCCTCTTCCACTTCCGGTATCTGCGTGAATCCCTGCTCTTCCTCTTCCGCCTGCGTCGCCTCGACCAGCCTTTCCAACACCTTCACTTGAAGCGACCGGAACTCCTCCCACGTTTTCGGTGGTTGTCGGTCTTTTCCCAGGATGCACAACGTCTGTACCGGTGCGTCCAGGGCCCAATACCTCTCTCCGGGTTTCAATTTCATGGCGAATCTCCTTTCCTCTATTGATAATATCTGCCCAGTTCCGTAAAAAGTCAAGCTTTTTCGGTGATAATATTGCTACCTCTGGATTGGCACGGCGCCCGGCAATAACAACTACGCGCACCGGCCAAGACGCGCCCTGCCTGGAATATAAATCTCCGGATACATCGAAAGCATCCACCACGTTGAAATGACCATAAAGATAGTTAAAGAATACCGTATCCGCGCCAGCCCCTACCTTACCTTCCTCCCGACCGGCGGCAAGAATCAATCCTGCTACCCCATCGTCTTTCATGGATTCAAGGGCCCGTAGCGCGATCAAGTGTTCAGCACGGGTAATCTTGTAACCCTCATAATTAACGACTGGGATTGAATAGAACGGCGGGTTTGAAATCATAGCGTCAACCTGGCTGGCCGGGCCCACTCCCTCCTTTGTTGCGTCCTCTCCCGTTATCGTTGGATTTTCCCCAGCCAATACAGACCTCAAACCCTTACGCCGCACCGCATCAATCTCGTTGGCCGTAATCTTCGAGCCCAAGCCAGCTCCAATCAAGAGCATCGCGTTTCCGGCCGTCGGCTCATAAACTGTTTTAGCCTGCCCAAGATTCATTGCGTAATCCAGCAAAAATGCCAGCGGCGCCGGCGTGGAATATTGTTGCATCTCAACGCTGGTGGATGTACGCGCCCCCAGAAGCGGCTGACGCTGGTACAGGTCTTTTAGTTTTGTGAACAGTTCGTCAATCGTTCCTGTATGACTCTTCACCATATCCCTGGCGATCTTAACTAATTGCACTTCAACCCGCTCTTGAATACCCTTGATCTTCTCTGCCGTTCCTGCAATTTTCTTCAACTTGAGCGTCTTTTGTAGCGGCGACTCACCCGAAAGTATAATATCGCGAAAATCATTTGCCAGCGGATCTTCTGCCTCTGGCAAAACAGCCGATCTCCCGTCCTGTTGGAAGGCTTTGGCTAAATCGCTTTGCCGTTTTGCTACCGAATCAAGGATATTTGCGGTCTTCTTTTCGGTGCTATTCACAAACGCTTCTGCCTGCTCACGCTTGTTGAACACGAACCCAGCCGGGCTCTTGGTTGGCTTCCACTCCCGCGAATACTTGCCACCCAACATCCGAGCAGCCTTCGCTAATTCGTTATACTTATCGCGCTCAACACGCTCGACCATCGTCACGATATAGACGTTGTGACCGCGTTTGCTGTGGAATTGTTCCACGATCTCCATGCCGGATGCTGGCTTAACTTCCGCCTCCGCCCAGGTCTTGCCCTCCGCGATACTGTCCTTACCAGTCAAATTGTATTGCTTACCAAATTCGGGCCGGTCTTCCACAATCGGCGTAACCTCAATGGCGATACCGCCGCTCGGCGCACGAACCGGCTTGAGCAATGCCTTGGTAGGACGTTCGGACACC
>Ga0075116_10001229_pt1 | contig 11753 bp, 18 predicted proteins | sample AntAceMetag02UKC_FD_69786 | JGI IMG/M metagenome (GOLD analysis project Ga0075116, IMG submission 69786) | Saline lake microbial communities from Ace Lake, Antarctica- Antarctic Ace Lake Metagenome 02UKC | ecosystem: Environmental > Aquatic > Non-marine Saline and Alkaline > Saline | place...
AATTTGCTAAACAGAAGGCGTCGTGACATTGGCGGGATAAGGGTTTATGTAACTGTTCCTGCGAATGGCAAGGATATAAAATATACGATTGAGTGGACGAGGCATGCGTTTGGTTTTTGGTATCGCAAGGAGTTTGTGTTAAGGGGCGCTGTTGAGGATCCTGAGAACGCTGATATAAAGAAATTGAGGAACGCGTTAGATCCTATTCAATGGACGGCTGATGGGACGACGAAGGTAGACTCGATGAATAGGATGTTTAAGAAGATCAAGAAGAGCAGGGTGCGAGACAGGGCGTCTCGTGCGGGATTGATGGTAGGATAGATGAAGGCATTATTAGAAAGATTGGGTTACAAGACAAGGTACCCATATGCATTTGATCTTTTTGAAAAGAAGGATCATTTGGTGAAGAAGCTTAAGAATTTATCATCTGATGAGAAGGGCAAGGTGATAGATTTTTTCAAGAAGAAGCCGAATTTAGAGGGGAAGATAAACTGGAACGACAAAGAATTGAAGTTTAGTGATTTTGAGAATGTGATGATGGTTACGAAGACTGAGAAGAAGAAAAAGGTAAAGAAATCGGGGTTATCGGGATTAAAGCAGGGGATTGATTACATACAATTAGAGATGCCAGAGACTGAATATAATCCGGTAATTCCTTTAAATTATGATGCTAGTGTTTTAATGGCTAGTAGAAGAGTTGGTGGATCAGCGGGCAGCTGGTGTATAGCCTATCAAAAGGACGATAGTTATTGGAAGAGCTATGTTGGGAAAAGAAAACTAACACCGATATATTTCATAGGGGACGGGGACAAATATGCTGTAATGGTAAATGATTCTGGCAAGGTAGATTCAATTTGGGACAAGAATGACAACGATATTGGAGCCAAGGGAGCGAAGGCGTTGGGGTTTGGAAGCAAGGCAGATTTGCAAAAAGCGATAAAGAAAAATGTTGGTAAGATTTCAAAGGCGAGGAAAATAATAGAGAAAGATCTTCTAGTGCATTGGTTTGAGAAGGGTTTGAAGAATGGATCGATAAAGGTAAAGGATGCTGAGTATGAAATATCTGGCGATTATCTTACTTGGAAGAGTGGAACTTGGGAAAAGGGAACTTGGGTAGATGGTCATTGGGTAGATGGGATTTGGGAGGATGGAACTTGGGAAAAGGGCATTTGGAAATATGGAATTTGGGAGGATGGGACTTGGGAGGATGGCATTTGGAAAGATGGCAATTGGGCAAAAGGAACTTGGGAAGATGGAAATTGGCAAGATGGATCTTGGATAAATGGAACATGGGAAAATGGTTTTTGGTATGATGGGACTTGGATAAATGGGTTTTGGGAAAGGGGACATTGGGGGCATGGAGTTTGGGAAAATGGAGTTTGGGAAGACGGTATTTGGGAGAATGGCATTTGGGAGAATGGCATTTGGATGACTGGTTATTGGAAGGGTGGAACTTGGGAAAAGGGAAAATGGATAACTGGAAAAGGAAAGCCTGACAATGCTTAATGGTAGGATAAAATGTTGAATAAAAAACAGATACAGAAGGCTATTAGGTATAATTCAAAGCGTATGTCTAATGGCACGTTGAACATCAACGATCTTCCATGGCCGTTATTTGAGGTTACGGGTAGTGAGTTTGCGTTGGCAACGGCTTTATATCAGCATGAGGGAGGATTGACGGTGGATGGTCAATTGGGTCCGATGACGGAGAAGAAGATTCGGGCGCGATATAGGAAAGAAGATGATACGAAGGTGGAGACTCCGAAGAAGAGGAAGAAGTCTATGTCATCTGATGGATATTCAAATGCTATTGTAGTGAATGGCGCGAGGATCATGCTTCCTGACGAGCTTGTTACTGCTGGGTTGACGGCGAGTAATTACTTGGATGATGGGGAGCCTCATTTTAGGCATCGCAAGCGCACGAAGGAACTGATACATTTTGTGGTGCATGAGACTGTGGGTAATACGGCTAAGGGGTGTAAGGACACGTTGATCAGGAAGGGATATGGGGTGCAGCTGATATTGGATCCAAGTGGTCATTTGTCGTGTCATGGGGATTTGGTTTGCGACAGGATGGTACACGCAAATCAAGTTTCAAATACTTCTTTTGGGTTAGAAATTGTCAACCCTTACAATCCTATTTATGTTGTTGACGAGAAGATATGGAGCAATGATATTCCGAGACAGTGGTGGACGTGGGTTCCATCGTTAAAGATCAAGGGTATTGTCAACAAGGGGATTGCCAAGATGTTAAAGCGCAAGGGATGGGGTAGTGTTCCAAAGCGTTATGTAACGCCAACTTCTCAGCAGATGTTTGCTATTAAGATGCTGGCTCCATGGTTGTGTAAGATCGCGGGAGTTCAATATCGCTTTCCAACCAAGGGATTGAATAAGAGGAAGCGAAAGATAGACGGTCTGACATTAAAACCGAAAGCAAAGCCGGGGCCGGGAGTTGTAGCCCACGGGGATTTTAGCTCGCACGCCGATGCAAGGTATGTACTTGAAATGCTCATAAAAGAAAAGAATAGCGAGTAGGGACACGTTGTGTTATCAATAAAAATGGAACTATTTGAAATAAATAATATGCGAAGAGCAATTGATATGATAAAAGGTAAAAAATAGGTGACTCTGTTGATATGGAGCGCCAGAAAGAACAAGGAGTAGAAAGATGACTAGTTATTCAGCACCGACAGAAGACGTCATTCGCAATGATGGTGCAATCCCGACACTGGATCAAGTGACGCGTAGCAATGGCGAGACGGACAATGCCATCAAGGCTGGTGGTCCTCTTGTCCATAAGGACGCCAGCGCCGTAACCGATTGGACCGATTGGCTGGTCTCTGGTTGCGTTCGTAATATGGCTGGAGTTCTTCAGGTGTATGACGGAAGCGCATGGGTTCCGTTTGGTGGCACGCTGACCAATAAGGGCGTGTGGAATGCTAGCACCAATACTCCGGCGCTGGTAAGTAGCGTTGGAACGCAGGGGTATTTCTATGTTGTTTCCGTTTCGGGCGCAACGAACCTCGATGGAATTACCGATTGGGTAGCTGGCGATTGGGCTATGTTCGATGGCGCAGCTTGGCAGAAGATTGACAATGCGAGTATTGTTACTTCTATTTTCTCGCGTACTGGTGCGGTTGTTGCTGTGGCTAGCGATTACGACGCCTCGCAGGTTGACAACGATTCGACGGTTGTCGGGGCGTTCGTTGATGACGCGCTGGATACGCTTGAGGTTGCCGCAGGACTGAACACGACTCACCGCACTTCCAGTGGTGCTGATCACACGTTCCTTGATCAGAGTGTTGTGTCTGCTGCTGCTCCTGTTTTTGCCGTCACGAACATGACTGGCACCGCAGCTGGTTTGGATAGTGATGCAACGGCTCACGCTGCTGCTGATGGTTCGAGTCACACGTTCATCGATCAGAGTGTAGTAAGCGCTGCTTCTCCTGTTTTTGCTGTCACAAATATGACGGGTACTGCTGCGGGTCTTGATTCTGATGCTACTGCTCACGCGGCAAGCGCTGGTATCAGCCACTCGTACATCCAGAACAACATTGTGGATCTTCTGCTTACCTTCCCCAACGCCGCAGGTGGTGCAACTACTTCTGCTGGTACGATTCAGGTCAAGGATCTGGCTGGAGCCAATTTGGCTAAGGAGTGTGTGGTTCTGTTGACTGGCTCTGACACAGAGTATGCTGGCGATCTTGATATGAACGCCAACGTTGCGTTTACTGATACTGGTGCCGGATCGATTTTGGCCAGTGGAACTTGCTGGGCAGTTGTGAAGACTGATGCAACTGGTCTTGCCAATATCACTGCTACCAACGCGAACGATGAGACTGTTTGGATGCACGCTTGTACGGCAGAGGGAACTGACGCGCTTGCCAATGGCGTACTGGTCCGTGGATGCATTCCTGATGATGCTACTTGGAGCGCATAATTTTTGTGTGCTTTGTGTTATGTGATTAGTTAAGATCTCCCCTTGGTAAGCGGCTGTGTTTGCCAAGGGGAGGCGATGGTTGAAAAACAAGGCGTAACAGTGCAGCATCTTATCAAAAGTCTTGGCACCTTCCTTGGAGAAAGTCGCGCCAAAAAAGTACGCAAGCGTCGTGTGCGAAAGCGTGCTGATGAGAAGGTCAAGATAATGGCTCGTCAGATTGGCGTTGCCATGAAGCATCGAGTTCTTGATATAGAGAAGCTCCTGCCTATTCCGTGGAAGTTCAGTTCTCCTTTATTGTTGGACAGGGTTTATATTGAGAAATTTGGCGAAGTGTCCATGGAGAATCAGATCGATGCAGAATATGGTTATCCAATAAAGATAGAAGATGGAGATCCTGATCTGGAATCGTCACAGAGGAGGGGGCGCGGAAAGCCTTCTTTTGCAACTGGCAATGATGCTACTGCTGATTTTGTGATTAGTTTTGTTCCGTCTGATGATGGTAATGGATGGTGGTGCAGTGCTGCTGTCAGTGGCTTAGATCCTCCAGAAGATGGTCCGGGTGTGGTGATGGATCGCCCGATCAAGTTAGACGAATTACGTGTAGAGGCAGAGTGGAAGCGCGGTAAAAATGCGTTCGATCCTGACAAGGATATTTGGCCATTGATTAAGGTAGTGATGAAGGAATTGGAAAAGCAGATGCCTGAGTACGACGAGGTTGAATTTGGGTACGGCATGTCGCAAACGGATCTCTATGGTTTTTAGGTGGTAAATCATGAAGCATCTTACTGATCAGCTTCATAGTTTCATTGCGGACATCCAGAGTTCTGCTCCGCGAAAACCCCTTTCTTCTTCTGAGGAGCGGTTGTTTAGGTCGATGAAGACGCAGGGGGAGCGTGCGACTAAGGGGCGCGAGATTGCAAGAACGACATTTGAGGCAAAGGTAAAATCCGGGGTATCGTTTTTGATGATTATGGAGGGGCGTCATGCGATGTCCGTTGGATCTCAGGTAGCTCGCAGATTTGATGGGTTAGTGGAGGTTGAGTCTGTAGAGGTTGTGAAGACGAGAAAAGGCGCATGTGTCGTATTGAGGCCGAAGGAATAAAGCGAACTGGAGTTCGCTTTGTGATAGGAAGGTAATGAGAAGGCTTATTGAGAGATTGGAAGAGAAGCTGTTATTGCTGGATGGCATTGGCCATGATCGTTCAGATCATGGTACTGTGGTAGAATATGCTGTGCGAGAATTGTTTAAGAGAAAAAGCCCTGCTACTGCGGCTAAAAATACTGTTAAGAAGTTATCTGGGTATGAAAATTTCTTTCTCGGGAAAGGTGTGACATTAGTTGATGCCAAGAAGCTTGAAGCTGCAATTTTTGATCGTATTGCTAATGTCGTTATAGACAACATTAGTCATGTAAAAGAAGGTATGGAGCATATTGCATTGGACATGGCGATGAACCATTTTGTGCAAGGAAAACTTGTCCGAAAGAAGGTAAAGTCGATTGTGATAAAGAAATTGGGGAAAAACCCGTTCAGTGGTGATGTTTGAAGCTGGTTCAAAGATGAAAACGTAATAAGGAGAAATCATGAGAAAATTAATTGAAAGACTTGAAGAGCAGGGGCGCGGCATGGGTCCGGGTGGAGGTGGAGATGGCCCCGGTGGAAAATGCAAGTGTCCAAAGTGTGAATACAGCATGAAGCATGACACTGGAAAGCCGTGCATGGAAATTGAGTGTCCCAAATGCGGTGCGAAGATGGGAAGGGTGGAAGAGGATCGTGGCATCGGTGGCACAGAAGAGGGCAGTTATGATCGTTTGGAAGGGCGCATCGAGGAGGAGTCCGTGGGGCGATTTGTCATGGACAAGTTGATTCCGATGTCTGACATACGGAAGATCGGCAAGAATTCAGACGAGCAGACTGGCAAGCTTGCGATTAGTGTTTACATGGAGCTATTGAGTCGTATCGACAAGGCGCTTGGGCGCGAGGGAAATGCCGCTCTGAATCGGCTATCGATTTTGTCTAATTTCAAAAAAGACACGAGTGGGATAACGCGAAACAATATTTTTAAGGCTGCTGACGAGCTTGGGGTCAAGCTCCCTAGCATGATGTTTTAGGAGGATCCGATGCGAGATCTGCAAGGGCGACGAGATCGGTTGCAAGGTTTTCTCTGTCAGTAAGCTCTTCGAGTTGCTGTTGGATTAGCAGAAACGAAGATGGATCGCGACGAATAGGAGTGATGAATAAAGCGCAAGAAAGCATCGATGATCCGATTGTTGTCGGCGTGAATATCGCGGAGATCGTGTCGAGATGCACAGTAGCGCTGGCGTTTATGTATCAAGTGACTAAGAAGTCATCGAAGCTAAAGGCGGTGACGGCACGGTTGGATAAACTTCCGAGCGCGATCCGTGACGCCGTGAGGATCAAGGGTTTTGGGAAGGTGGAATAAGGGGTCATAATGCCGACTACATCTGCAAATATAGCTGGTACTCCGGGGCCGTTTGCTGTTGCTGGGCATGGTACACGTCCGTGGCCGTATGGTAGTTCAAGGGTTTACAAGATCGATGAGATCAAGCCCAAGAAAAAGAAGAAGGGCGAGAAGCTAAACTACGGGCAGGTAGGGATGCTGTACGTTAATACCAAGGGTCATGTCACGGAGGCGTTTACTGAGCCTGTGGGGAATCCCAAGGACGGTCTGTGGAAGATACCTAAGCTGGGGAAGATAGGTGTGTGGAGAACGGTTCGCGGGCGCAGGCATTTCTTTCCTGTAGACGGCAGTAGTCCTATTCCGAAGATGCATGGTGGGAAGAAGAAAGCTGCTGCGAGTGGTGGTGGTTCTGCTCCTAAGAAAAAGAAGAAAAAGGGTGGGTTGCTTTCCAAAATAATGGGGTTGCTTGGCGGTGGAGGTGGGGCTAGTGCATCTGCGAAAGATGTCAAGCCGAAGAAGTCTGGCAAGGGTAGCAAGAAAAAGAGCGGTGGAGGCAAGGGAATTCCTAATAGAGAAGGTCTAGCTTCTAGTACTGACGACATGATATTGAAGGCTAGCAGGAGCAAGTCTGGGAAGAAGATGGTCGGTCCTTTAAAGGCGATGAAGGCTGCGTTGAAGGATGGTGACGAGGGTGCGTTCAGGAAGGCTGAAGCTTCTCTCGCCAAGGCTACTTCTAAGCTATCCAAGCGGAAGGGTCATTGATGAGACGATTAATAGAAAGACTGCAATCATATAGTTCTTCTCATGACATGATTGTTGAAGGATATTCGATGATCAAGCAGATAGATCGTGTACTTTCGCATCAAGACAAATATGTCAAAGAAGCTCCGGGAAGAAAAGGGATGGTTCGATTGGAACTTGGTTCAAATACATATGTTATCAAGGGTGATGACGTAAAAGATTTTCTTTTACATATGATGGATAAGTATTCAATTCCTTATAGGGGGTTGAGCAGGGCCGAATATGAGAAGTTGTCGAAAAAATTGCGTGTTAAGGTTTTTAAGGATTCTGATTTGGGTCAGGGAGATGATCGTGGTGATTTTGGTATGTATCATTATGATACTGAGAAGAAAAACAGAAAAAGTGGTATTGAGGGGACGTTGAGGCAGCGGCGATATTGGGATATGAAAAAAGAAAAACAGGACAATAAAGAGAGAGCCATGTCTTCCAAAGCACCCGTCAAAGAAGGTCAATTATGGGAACCATGCGAGAAGTGTGGGAGGGAACCATCATATTTGCCGTTGCATTTGTGTGACAAGTGCTGGCCTAAGTGATTTGATGAAGCAGTTTGGTTTAGTGTTTAAATTGAAGAGGGTAATATAATGGAAAAGTTCAAGGAATTAATGGAAGGTATTGAGGCTGTCCTGACTGATAATGAGTCTAGCGCGGCGTCTGAGCTTTTGTCGTTAGAAGAGATCTTTGAGCTTGAAGACGACGATGAGAATGGCGACGGGATGGTACTTCCTGTGCCTATATTTGAGGGGTATAAATATGACGGGAAGATCATCGGGAAGAACGTTCGCTTACAGTATGCGAGGGGGTTTTACAAACTTGACGAGTTGCATCAGAAGGGAAAGCGCAAGTTGCGTACTGCGGAGCTGGCGATTGTTCAATTTTTGCAGACTGAATCGTCTTTATTGACAACGAATATCATCAATTTTGCGAAGATCAAGCCGACTGATAGTTATGACGACATGAAGAAGAAGATCAAGAAATCCATAGATGATGGGTACAAGATCTTGTTGAAGTCTCCTAAATGGGGAGAGTACGCGGATAAAAACAAGAAGTGGTTTGGGAAGGATGATTGGCGCGAGAAGAGCATTTCTGCTCTTCAGGTAGAGCCAGAGGGAATGGATCCCATGGACGCTATTGCCAAGGATTTCGTCATGCATTCTCAGTGGAATGAGTTCAACGCATATAGTCCTGATTCTGATTTCCAATCTCACGATCCTTATTTTGGCGTGAAGGAGCAGAAGAGTCCGGGGGCGGCGCGAAAATTATACAAGATATTGAAGACAGATCCGGGGGCTTTAAAGGGTGTGTCATATAGCAAGCTTGGTAGCTGGTTGGACAAAAACAAAATTGGGTATAAGATACGATCTTCAACGTGGTCGTAGTGAACAGGAGAATAAGATGAAGAATTTGATTGAGAGATTGGGCGCATCGATTGATGGTGAGATCATTGAAGAGGCTATTAGCGAGTCTTTGATTGATCGCATGGTGCAGGCGATGGTAGATGCTCCGAAGTTTCAGAAGTTGCTCAAGTCCAGCGAGAAGTACATTGAGGATTCTGGATCTCTTGCTTCTGATCTGAACGGTGCTGTCAAGAACGCGCTGGTTATGACGTTGGCAAAGCATGGCGCGAAGATGGGTGGATCTCTCGCTGGTCAGGCAAAGCGAGAGACGAAGAAGGCTGTTACGGCTAGTTAGTATGGCCATCAAATGGGAGCCTAGGCCATATCCTGCGAGGGTCATTCGTGTGATAGACGGAGACTCTATTTCTGTAGAGATCGATCTTGGCTTTAATGTTTTGACGAGACAGAACGTGAGATTGGCGCGGATTGACACTCCTGAAATTCGCGGCGAAGAGCGTTCCGATGGTATAAAGGCAAAGGCTTTTGTAGAAGACTTTCTGCATGGTGTGGAGCATGTGCTGGTAACGACGCAGAAAGATCGCGGGAAGTATGGTAGGTATATAGCTGAGGTAGTTGTGATCAGAGATGGAGAGATGATCAACCTAAGCGATAAGTTGCTTGAAGAGGGGTTGGCAGAGGAATATCGATGAGGAACAAGGATAAGGTTCTCGATGATCTCCGTAATGTACAATCGCGGGATAGTTCTTCTGTTGTAAAGGCTCGTGTATCAATTGGACGCATTTCGGCCATGGCAAAGCAGAAGATTGCTTCTCGCGAAAAGCCATATGGAGCGAAGAGAGTTGAGCCGATTGAGCGTCCCAAGGTTGATATACAGATATGTCAATTTGACACCACAACTACTGGAGCTACTGAGCATTCGCCCGGTGTCTATACTACTACGACCATTGATAATACATACACGACATGTGCTGGTGTCTATTGGTAGTGCGAACTGGAGTTCGTTGTTGGGTCATTACTTCATTTCATCCACAAATACCGCTGCGCTTGCTCCTTCGAGCAGATCGCGGTAGCGACATATGTCTTCTAGGCTTGCATCAATGGCGATTGTAGTTGCTTTGCCGTTGGCTGCATTGTCAACGATGTCCTTGCTTTCCTTTAGGCTAAGTTTTGTGATCTCTCGCACAGCCTTGACTGCATTGATTCTGTTGGTGTGATCGGCGGATACAAGATCAATCCTATACTTCTTTTCTCTGGGCATTGCAGCTGCCATTACTTCCAGTGGGTTGACTATGTCCAGTGCAGAGAGTGCGAGAAGAACGTCGGCTTTTTGTGGTTGATCGTCGTTTTTGATCTTGCCCAGCAGAAAGTTTCCAACAGAAGAGACTGCATCGAGAAGTGCGTTGTGTGTGTTTTGAAGGCTGGAGAGATCTGTTGATAACATGTTAGAAGAAATGCTGTTAGTGATTGCTCTCGCGTTTTCTTCGCGAAGCTCCTTCTCAACTTCTTCAAATTCTTCCAGTCCGATGCTAGTGTCCGGGTTGTCGTTGATTTCGTCGTAGTCATGCATTAACTCTTCGTGGTTTCGCATGAGTGCTGCATGCTCAAGTTGCAGTGCTTGATACATGCAATCAATGTCACGAAGCTTTTTATTCAGTGCGATCAGTTCTTCTTCTAGTTGCTTTTTGGTTTTGCCAGACATCGTTTTTCTCCTTTTGTTAGATCTCTACTACAGCGATTATTGGTTCTTGGCGCTCTTGTGGATAGCCAAGTTGATTAGAAACGAGTTTTGTTCTCCCCAGTTTATGGCTGGCCGAGATGTGGTCATGTCCATAGATCCACAATTCCGGCTGAGTCTCAAAAATGAAATTGTCAAGGTTTGAGTGGTATCCAAACCGGAATGTATCGTTCGCAAATTGAGGAGCACATGTGATAGGAGAGGGGCTGTGATGAGTGATAATAACGTTCTTCCCACTCCAGTTGTCAGTCATTCTGGAGGACAGCCAATCCCTTGATGCCTTAAATTCGCGGGTGTAGTCAGTGGCTCTTAGCCTGTCTATTTTTCCTGACTCGCGCTTGATCAGGATCTTATGAAAGTCATTCATCCCTTGCTCTACACGAAGAGCGTGTATTGGGTTGGAGAGATCGGACCAGAGAGTCGTTCCGAGAAATCTCACTCCGTCAATGACTTTTACCCCGCGATCCAGTATCCATGCGTCCTTTATTTTGGAGATCTGATCCTTGTATTTGTGGGCAGCGTCAGGATATAGGTGTCCGTAGTATTCGTGGTTACCAAGGACGTAGAGGATCGGGGCGTCGGTTTGTGCGCGAAGAGATTCAAGGACTTTTCTCGCGTTTTTAGGATTTGTATCAACGTCGCCAGCGATACAAAGAACATCAATGCCTTTAGGGACAGGGATGCTCCGGGTACCGAACTCGTTGTGAATATCGCTGATGTATCCTATTCTCATTTGTCTGATCCGTGGATAACTCTTTTGCATTCGATGCGCCCAGACGCAACAATTTCATCGCCGGAAACTGCTCTCCAGTAGGCGTGTACTTGTCCACCACCTTCCAGCTTGAAGCTTCTCGCGATAAGCATAGAGCACATGTCTTCAGCGTAACTGTAAAGCAAATTTCCCTCAATGTTGGTTGTGTACTCTACATTCTCAGACAGATCCCATGATCGTTCGATGATGATTTTGTACTTCATTTTCTGCCTTTCACATGCGAACTGGAGTTCGTTTCTGGGCTATCTTTCGTCATCGTATTCACGCTGGCTTTCCCAGTAGCTTTCTTTTTCATCTTGCTCGTAGTCAGCCATTGATCGCGAGGTGTCAACGTGGTCTGCTTGATCTTCGCTGATCTCGCCTTCTCCCATGCACTCAGGACATGTGACCATCTTTGGTTCTGGGGCACCGAACAGCATCGTGTGTCCATCAGCGATCTCGCCTTGTCCTTCGCAGTATGTGCATTCTACCTTTTCCATGGTACTCCTTTTTGCAAGCATCTTGCCTACCATCTGTATCTACAATAACACCTCAGAATGAGTTTGTCAACCTTTGCGAGAGGAATTTGATGGTTTTTTTGTAGTCGATGAGTCTTCGCGGTTGAAATTTAAAGGCATTCCACTGCCATTTCTATACAGGTTTGCGAGCGCCTTGGACTTCTTGGGATCGCGTTGAAATTTTAAAGGCATTTCACAACCATTTCTGTGTCTGAAACAGTTCCGGCAACTGT